>Ga0189290_100014_pt1 | contig 267313 bp, 241 predicted proteins | sample UW140minimetaG_FD_130318 | JGI IMG/M metagenome (GOLD analysis project Ga0189290, IMG submission 130318) | Marine microbial communities from the Costa Rica Dome - UW140 mini metaG | ecosystem: Environmental > Aquatic > Marine > Oceanic > Photic zone | place: Costa Rica: the Eastern Pacific... | reverse complement strand
TTAGGGGCCTCCCGCACACGGGTCTGCTGTCTGCCTTGTCCAAATGACCCCGCAGGGTCGACAGAGGCTCCCCGTACATCCATGCCCGAAAAGACTGAGCTCTCGCCTCCCACGACATGGATCGAGGGAGAGTATGCCTGAGGTTGGAGGGGTGGGGATATCTTCCCCGCTCGCGGGGAAGTGGGCTCGCCGTAGCCCAAGGCGAAGGCGAGGTCGAAGGGGGCGTTTCCCGGCCTCCTCCGCTTGCGGGGGAGGTGGGGGACAGAATGTTCAGGATGAAACACCAACAGTGGTCCCCCTCAGTCCGGCCGCTCTGCGAGCGCCCGGACAGCTCCCCCGCAAGCGGAGGAGCCCGAAAGGGCGGTGATAAATGCGGCTCGGTCGGTGCCCTCCGCCCCTTCGCGGCACCTCTCCGAGGGGGAGGGAAGCGTTATCCCGGCGACACGCTACTGGTTTGTGCACGGCCGTGCTAACACGCCCGGACACATGATCGGGGGGGCGGGTATGAAACGTCGTGAGTTCCTGAGTGGTGCGCTTGGAGCCGGGGTTGCGGCCAGCCTGTCTGCGCCGGCCCAAGCGGGTATGCAGAACATCAAGTGCGTGATCGTGGGCAGTGGTGCGGTCGGCAAGACTTGCGCCGCGATTTCCTACACGACCAATGCCTTTCCCGGGGAATACATCGCCACCGTCTTCGACAATTATTCGGCCAATGTCATGCGCAAGGGCAGGCCGGTAAGTTTCGGGCTCTGGGATACGGCGGGAGATGAGGATTATGACCGGCTTCGCCCGCTGAACTATCCCCAGACCGATGTCTTCATCGTGGCCTATTCGATCATTTTCGCGGGCTTCAACGCGGTGCCCTATGACAGCCTCGATCCAGATGACCGCCTCGCCTGGTCAGCGGCGATCTGGATGGTCCAGCTCACTCTCAGCCCACTCTGGCTAAAACAGTTCAAACAGGGACCGCTGGAAAAAGTCTGGCGTCTCCTGGCCGGTCCGGGCCCGGGAAGGGTCTAGGTCCCTTCCGGCTTCTCTGCGTCTTCGTCCTCGCAGTCCACGCCTTCACAGGCCGCACGGATCGCATCCATCTTCGCGCGGAGCTCCTCTTCGCGCGGGCCGGAGATTTCCTTGACCGCGTTGATATAGGCCTCGTTCTGGGTGGCCGGGATGGAGCTGTCGTAGAATTCGGCCAGCGTGATCATCGAGGCGCGATCGCTCTCGTCGAACGCCTGGGCCATGGCAACGGCATGGTCATGACCGATGCCCAGGGCCTCGAAGGCCGAGCGGCCCATACGGATGGAGCTATCATAATAGCTGCGGATGATATCGCGGCAGCCCGCCTCGTAGAGCTCGTAGACATGGTGGCGGTTCATGGCTCGCGCCATGATGTGAACGTCGGGATGATGCCGTTTCACATAGCGCACCAGATTGGTGATCTTTTCCTGGTCATCAATGGCGATGATGAACAGGCGCGCCTCGGCGATGCCGGCAGCCGCCAGCAGGTCCGGCCGGGTCGCATCGCCGTAATAGACCTTGATGCCGAACATGCGCAGCAGGTCGAGCTGGGCGGCGGAATAATCGACCACGGTGGCCTTGAAACCGGCGGCGCTGAGCATGCGGCTGATGAGGCCGCCCACGCGGCCATGGCCGGCGATGATGATCTTGTTGTCCTCGTCGATCTCGTCACTTTCAGCAGCCTGGTCAGCGGAGAATTTCGGCGAGATCAGACGCTCGTGGATGATGAAGAGCAGCGGTGTCAGCAGCATGGAGATCGCGACGACCAGTGACAGGCGGTCGGTGATCGCTGCCGGCAGGACTTCTGCGCTGGCCGTGAAGGAGAGCAGGACAAAACCGAACTCGCCGGCCTGCGCCAGGCCAAGGGTGAGCAGCCACAGATTGGAGCCCTTCAGGCCGAAGACCTTGCCCAGGATATAGAGCACCGCCGCCTTGAGCAGGATTAGCCCGAGCACGGCGCCGATGATCATCTGCCATTCTGCCGAGAGCAGGGCGAAATTGATGCTGGCACCGACGGTCATGAAGAACAGACCCAGCAGGAGCCCGCGGAAGGGGTCGATGTCCGATTCCAGTTCGTGGCGGTATTCACTGTTGGCCAGGACGACACCGGCGATGAAGGTGCCAAGGGCCGGTGAGAGCCCGACCAGGCTCATCAGCAGGGCGATGCCGATCACCATCATCAGGGCGGCGGCGGTGAACAGTTCGCGCATCTGCGAGCGGGCGATGAAACGGAAGAGCGGCCGGGTCAGGAAGCCACCGGCAAACACCACGAACGCTACGGCGCCCAGCGTGACAAGCGCCGCCTGCCATCCGTGCAGATGCGCGACCAGGCTGAGCGAAGAGCCGTGGTCACCGTCATCATGATGGGCATCATCTCCGTGGCCGGCGTCGCCATAATGGCCGGCGTCGGCGGCGGCATGGGAGGCCTCGGCGGCAAATTGCGCCATCAGGTCCGGTACTGCCAGCAACGGGATGAAGGCGAGCATTGGGATAACGGCGATGTCCTGGAACAGGAGGACCGAGAAGCCGGACTGGCCGCCATCCGACTTCATCAGCCCCTTTTCATTCAGGGTCTGCAGGACGATTGCGGTCGAGGAGAGGGCGAGGATCAGCCCTATAGCCAGGGCAAATTGCCAGGGCTGGCCAAAGGCCATGACGATACCGGTAATGGCGGCCGTTGTGCCCGCGACCTGCAGACCGCCCAGGCCCAGCAGGCGGGCGCGCATCTCCCACAGCAGTTTCGGCTCCAGCTCCAGACCGACGAGGAAGAGCATCATGACCACGCCGAATTCGGCAAAGTGCTGGATCGAGACCACATCGACGCCCAGCAGGCCCAGAAGCGGCGAGATCGCGATACCCGCGATCAGATAGCCCAGCACCGAACCCAGTCCGAGACGGGTCGCGATCGGCACCGCGATGACGCCGGCGATCAGGAAGGTGAATGCCAGCAGAAGAAAGTCGGTCATGAAATGGAGCCCCGCCCAGGTCTTGTCGGCCAATATGATCCAAGATGCGGACCAGCTTGCGCGCGTCAATAGCCGGGCGGGAACTCCGCCGGGATTATTGCGCGGCCATCTGGTCGAACCAGCCGCGATACATAGGTGCGATGGTCTCGGAATAGAAGAGGAACTCCGGAATGTCCCTGCGCAGGGCCGCATTGTTGTCGGCAAAGGCTGTGAACATGGCGGTGTCATGTGTCGGCTCGCCGTAGATGGCGCGCAGGTCGGTGGTAAAGCCATCCAGCTCGTCCTGCTCGATCAGGACCCAGACGAAGGCCATGCTGTCATCGGCAAAAACGAATTCGGCAAGTCGCGAACCGCCGGCATGCTGGAAGCCCTGGCAATTGACCTGGACGTGGGAGGTCTGTGCGATCGGCAGCTCGGCCGGGTCGAGCGTTACGGCTTCCCAGGACGCACAGCTCGCATCGAAGACCGGGCGCAACTCGTCCAGGCTGGCATCGAAGCGGATGCTGTCATTCAGGGTCAGGTCGCTGGCCGTCGCAGTAGCGCAGGCGGTTGTGGCGATAAGGGCGGCGGCAAGAAGGGTACGCATGGGGCAATCTCCGTTGTTGAAGCGTTGCCCGGTATCAAGCGCATTCCTGCAATGACGTCGTCCCGGATCCTGTTTCAGGGCGTCCCGAAACCTGTTTCGGGACCAATTAGCCGGATTTATGGGCCTGGAAGGCCTGGGTCGGGGTCTGTCCGGTCTCGTCGCGATAGATGCGATTGAAGGCTGACTTGGAATTGAAACCCGCCTCATAGGCCAGCTCGATCACGGTTCGGCGGTGATTGTCCGGATCCGCCATCAGACGGTCGACCTCGGCGACACGGAAGCGATTGACGTAACGCGAAAAGCTCTGGCCGCCATGCAGGTTGATGGCGCGGGAGGCATCGCGCTGGCTGATACGCAGCGCGCTGGCGACTTCGGCGAGGCTGAGGCGCGGTTCGCGCCAGCTTTCTTCCTCGACAAGCAGGGCGTTGATGCGCTGGAACACCGGCTCGTAGTCGGTATGGCCCGTCTCTTCCACCCGGGCGTCGATATCAAGAGTGGGCAGGGCGCCGCTGAGATCATCATGCTGGCGTGCCCGCACGAACATGGCGGTCATCAGGCCAGTGACCGAGATGATGACCAGGCTGAGGGCGAGATCATCTGACAGGCCCAGATTGGCCAGGCGCGCCACTTCACGCAGAATGTCCAGCGCGGCGAGAACGGCGAAGGCGATCAGGGCGTGCAAGACCCAGCTCAAGCTGATTGCGGCACTGTCGGAGCGAAATTGCGGGCTCTGTCGACCATGCCGCAGCAGCAGGCGGCAGGCGAGGGTGATGTAGATGACCAGGCTGGGCAGGCCGAACACATAGGGGATTGGCGGTTCCGGCTGCCAGATCGCAATGACCAGGGCGGGCACCAGATGCACCAGGTCGCGCAGGTCGAACCGGCGATCCTGTTCCACAATGCCCAGCACGAAGAAATAGAAGGCCGGGCCATAGACCAGTCCGAAAGCGCTGGTGATGTCGAGCTCGGGGCCGAGATAACCTTCGCCGACGCCCAGATTGGTGAGCATGTGCAAGCCGAACGTGCCTACCAGAACCATCAGACCGCGCAGGCGTTTGCGCGCTGCTAGGGCCAGGCACAGCAGAAGGCTGTGATAGCCTGCGAGTAGCTGGATGATGTCAAGCTGGGAAAGCGTCATGTCCGTCCTTGTCGAGGTGGATCATGACCACAATTCGATGCCTCGCGGCAAGGGGTGCGCACGTCAGCCCTGGCCGAAAAGCTGCGTCCACAGGGTGATCAGAACGGCGAAGTTGAAACCCAGACCAACGGTCGTGGCCAATGAGGCAAAACCGGCCGCCAGCGCCAGGCTTAGGGCACGCAGCGGCAGCATGGTGGCGGCTCGAAGCCGGTCAGCGCCGGACCAGCGCGGCCGGGTCATCTGCTCGACCAGGTCGTTGAAACCGCCCCGCCACAGGATGAGCGTCAGCACGAGCCACATCGCCCCGCCGAAAATCGGCGCAAACTTGATCAGCACCCCCATTCCGGGCGCGGAAAGCAGTTCTTCAAACTCCACGGCTATCGCCTTTCCCCACTTCACGTCTATGTACCGTGGCAAGAGGTCGTGAGCCAGCAAAACATGACTGCGAATTAAGCGACGGGTTTTGCCGTGGCTGTCGTACAACACACGGGCTCACGATGGGGCTGGTTCTAGGGACGTTGAGTGACACAATGAAATGGATAATCGGTATCGCGGCGACTGCCGTGCTGGCAGTCGCGGGCTGGTTCTTCACCCAGGGCGGTGAGACCGCGGGCGAAATCCGCATTGAAACAAGTGCGGCCCAGACCGGCAGTGTTCGACGCTCTGTGGCAGCGTCGGGCGCCGTCCGGGCACTTGTCACGGTCGAGGTGGGCTCGCAGCTGTCCGGCCAGCTGGCAGAATTGCATGTGGACTTCAACGATACGGTCGAAGAGGGGCAGGTCATTGCCCAGCTCGATCCGCAGACGTTCGAGACGCGTGTGCGCGAGGCCGAGGCGTCGCGGGCAACGGCGGCGGCGTCACTGGCCTTGCAGCGCGCCAGCTATCAGCGAGTACAGGCCAATACCCGCTCTGCCCGTTTGGAGTTTCAGCGCATCGAGACGCTCGCCGAGCGAGGAAACGCCTCCCGGGCCGCGCTCGACAACGCCCAGGCTTCGCTTGATGCCGCTGAGGCGGAACTGTCGGTGGCACAGGCCCAGATCGCCAATGCCGAGGCTGTGCTGCAACAGCGCGACGCAACCCTTGCAGGAGCGCGGATCGACCTGGACCGCACGACCATTCGTGCCCCCATCAATGGCATTGTAGTCGATCGAGCGGTCGATGAAGGTCAAACCGTAGCGGCCAGCCTGTCGGCACCGACCCTGTTCACCATCGCCCAGGACCTCAGCCAGGTGCAGATCGACGCGCAGATCGACGAAGCCGATATCGGCCAGATCCGTGAGGGCCAGTCCGTCAGCTTCACCGTTGATGCCTACCCGTCCGTCCAGATGAACGGTCAGGTCGAGCAGATCCGTCTTGCACCGACCACGCTGCAGAACGTTGTCACCTATACAGTGGTGGTCTCCGCAGCGAACCCGGGCCAGCGCCTGCTGCCGGGCATGACGGCCAATATGGATATTGTCACCGGTGAGCGTGAAGATGTGCTGGTGGTGACAAATGCGGCCTTGCGGTTCCGTCCGTCGCCGGCCTTGGCCGACCGGACCGATGCGCTGCCGGAAGCCGGCGCTGGCGGACCCCGCCGCGGTGCGGGCGGTCCAGGCGGCGGCCGCGGCGGGCCTGGCGGGCAAATGGCCCGTCTCGCCGAGCAGCTTGATCTGACGCAGGACCAGCAGGAGCGGGCGCAGCAAGCCTTCCGCTCTGCCTTCGGACGCGCTGCGGCCCAGGCCCAGTCTGGCGGAACGTTCGACCGGGCTGCCGTTCAGCAGGAAATCGATCGTGAGCTGCAAACCATCTTCACGCCGGAACAGATGGCGCAATATCGCGAGATCTCGCGGCAGGCCCGCGAGACGCGTCCGGGCACCGTTTGGGTCGAGACCGCTGAAGGCCGGCTCGAGGAGCGTCGCGTGCGTCTTGGCATCAGTGACAGCCAGAATACCGAGGTCGTGGGCGGCAATCTGCAGGCGGATGAAGCCGTCATCGTCCGCGCGCGTGAGGTGCGCGAATGAGCGCGCTGATCGATTGTCGCAATCTCACTAAGACCTATGAGATGGGCGACACCACCATCAACGCCCTGGCGGGTGTCTCGATCACGATCAACCCGGGCGAATATGTCGCCGTGATGGGGGCGTCCGGATCGGGCAAGTCGACCTTCATGAACCTGCTCGGGGCGCTGGACACACCCACCTCCGGGGAGTTGCAAGTGGCGGGCAATCGCCTGTCCCAGCTCAATGCGGACGCGCTTGCAGATTTCCGCTCCGGTTCGATCGGCTTTGTCTTCCAGCAATTCAACCTGCTGCCGCGAACACCGGCCGTGGAGAATGTGGCGCTGCCCCTGGTGTACGCCGGTGTGCCGGCCGCCGAACGCAACCGCCGCGCCCTGGCTCGGCTGGAGCAGGTCGGGCTGGCCGAGCGCAGTCACCACCATCCCAAGCAGCTGTCCGGTGGTCAGCAGCAACGTGTGGCCATCGCCCGGGCGCTGGTCAACGATCCGGCGATCATCCTCGCCGATGAGCCGACCGGGGCGCTCGACAGCCGCACGTCTGAAGAGGTCATGGCCATTTTCGACCAGCTCAATCGTGAGGGCATCACCATCATCCTGGTCACCCATGAAAAGGACGTTGCCGATCATGCCAAGCGCCAGCTGGTCTTCCGGGATGGTCTTGTCGTGGAGGACCGGTCATGAACCTGTTCGCATCCATTCGCGTGGCCCTGGTCGCGCTGCGGGTCAATTTCCTGCGCAGTGCCCTGGCCATGCTCGGCATCATTATCGGCGTCGCGTCCGTCATCGTTCTGGTGTCTATCAGCGAGGGCACCAAGCGCGCCGTCGAGGCTCAGATTGACAGTTTCGGCGCCAATCTTCTGATCATCCGGCCGGGGTCCAGCATTTTTGGTGGGCGTCGTGGCGGGGCCGGTTCGGCCTCCCCGCTGACAGACCTTGATGTGCGCGCTGTGCGTGACGAGATCGCCGGTCTGTCCGGTGTGTCCGGTGAAGTTCGCACCAGTGTCACCGCCGTCTTTGGTGGCGTGAACTGGACCACCAGCGTGACCGGTGTGAATTCGGATTATTTCGACGCGCGCGGATGGATTATCGACGAGGGCCGAGCCTTCTCCGCTGCCGAAGATGAGTCCGGTCGTCGTTATGCGGTGATCGGTCAAACCCTGGTCAATGAGCTGTTTGATGGGGCCAGCCCTGTGGGGCAGTCGCTGCGCGTCAGCGGCCAGCCCTTCGAGGTCATCGGCACGGTCGAGCCCAAGGGTGAGACCAGCTGGGGCCAGGACCAGGACGATGTTATCTTCCTGCCCTTGGAAACCGCACGCAGCCGGCTGGGCGCCGGCGTTCGCGGTCCGACCCGGGACCCGGTACAGACCATTTACGCTGACGTCTCCGCAGGCGAGGATACGGAGCGTGTGATTGCCGACATCCAGGACCTGTTGCGGATCCGCCGGGATATCGCGCCGGGGGCTGCCGATGATTTCACCGTAGCCTCACTCGCGGAGTTCATCCGCGCGCGCAATGAAACCGAGAACCAGCTCGGCCTTCTGCTTGCCGTGGGCGCAGGGATTGTCCTGCTGGTCGGCGGTATCGGCATCATGAATATCATGCTGGTCTCTGTCACCGAGCGTACGCGTGAGATCGGACTGCGTCTGGCCGTGGGAGCCAAGCGCCGGGACATCCGTAATCAATTCCTGATCGAGAGCATCGTGCTGTGTCTGATCGGCGGCGGGCTTGGCCTGGTCTCCGGCATTGGCGGAACTTCCGTCTATGCCAATGTCGGACAGCTGGATATTGCCGTCAGCCCGCTGATTGTTGGTGTCGCCGTTGGCGCATCCCTGTTCGTGGGGGTGTTCTTTGGCCTCTACCCGGCGCAGCGGGCATCCCGCCTTAACCCGATCGATGCACTGAGGTTTGAATAGCCCTAGGCGTCATCCATGCCCTGGAAGCCGACCGGCCGCGGAATGTCGATGGTGAAGGTGGAGCCGACACCCGGTTCGGACTCCACCTCGACTGTGCCGCCATGGCGCTGGATTGCCTGGCGAACAATCGCGAGTCCGATGCCGGTCCCCTTGTAGTCCGCCCGCGAATGCAGGCGCTGGAAGGGAGCAAAGATCTTGTCGGCGAATTTCGGGTCCAGCCCGATGCCGTTGTCCTGGATAGAGATGCGGACCCGCTCTCCAAACCGTTCCGCCCGCACCTGGATGACCGGATTGATGTCACGGCGATACTTGATCGCATTGCCGATCAGGTTGGCAAGAGCCTGTTTCAACAGGGTTGGGTCGCCCCGCACAACGGGCAGGTCATCAATGTCCAGCTCGGCTGAATTTTCCTCGATCGCCCCGGCGAGGAGTTCGCGGACTTCCGCGATAATGTCGTTCAGGTCGATCCGTTCCAGCCGAAGGGGCTGACTGGCCATGCGGGAATAGCTCAGCAAATCGTCGATCAGGGTCTGCATGCGCTCCGCGGCATCGACCAGGAATTCCAGCGAACGAATGCCCTCTTCGTCCAGCTTGTCGATGTAACGGCGGCGAATAAGTCCCGCAAATGCGCTGATCTTGCGCAACGGTTCCTGCAAGTCGTGCGACGCCACCGTGGCAAAGCGATCGAGTTCCTTGTTGGAGCGTTCCAGTTGTTCATACGCGGTCCGCAGGGGCGTGACATCGGTCATCACCGCGAAACTGCGCAACGGCTTGCCGTGTTGATCGCGCTCGAGGAAGGAAGAGAGGAGAACATCCACCGTCCGCCCATCCTTGCGCTTGAAACGATAGGGAATGTTGGACTGGTGACCGGTTTCGAACAATTCCGGCAGCGTATGGGCGATCGCGCGTTTCCGGGATTCATCATCCAGGAAATCAAGCGATTTGCGGCCGATCACCTCATCCCGTTCATAGCCGAAATAGGACAGCCAGTAATCCGAGACCTGGGTGATATCGCCATCCGCACTGATGGTGTGCATCATGGCCGGGGTTGACTGGTAGATCTGTTCGAAGCGCAGGCGTTCCGCAGACGCCAGTTCCCGCGCACGGTGGATTTCATCCACGTCGATCACGACACCGCTTGTGATCCGGACCTTGCCATCGGGATAGCGTTCGATCACGCGGCCGGAGGTGCGCACCCACATCCACTCATTATCGAGCGTGCGAATGCGATAGCTCATCGTCGCAGCGTCCTCTCCCTTGTCGTTGAGAATTTCCCGTGACGATTCCAGCTGGGCGCGATCCTCCTCGTGGATGCGGTCCATCCATTGCTCGACTGGAATGACGATTTCCGGTTTGGGCTCTGCGAACAGGCGATCGAACGTGCCGCGCATCCACATCTGCTCGGTGCTGCGGTCATAGCGCCACAGGCAGAGGGCGCCGGTCTGGATCGCGTCCTCGACCTGGTTTTCACGTTCGGCCAGCAATTCCGAAGTCTCGAAACTGGCCGTGATATCGGTCATTGCGCCGATCGCGATCGCGGGACGTCCCTGAGCATCCCATTCGATCACCCGGCCGCGATTATGCACGCGGACCCATCCATCGGCGGCAGAATTATAGCGCACGATATAATCAACCGTGTCCTGCTTGCCCTCCATGAAGGCACGCGAAGCCCGGTCGGCGATGCTGCGATCTTCCGGGTGTATGCGATCGGCCCATTCCTCGTAGGTCGTCAGGGCATCGCTTTCGCCCAGCCCGATCATGCGACTTAGAATACCGGTGACTTCGGTGACCTGGGTTTTCAGATCCAGCCGCCAGGCCCCTTCATTAGCGGCGCCGAGCGCGTTTCGCAGCAGGCGTTGGGAGGACTCCACCTGGTGTTCGAGCGACTTGCGCTCGGTGACATCAGTGACCAGCCCCACGGCCTGGGTGGCACGCCCGCTGTCATCGACGCTCGTGACGGCGCCGCTGACATCGACCCAGACGATTTCGCCGTCCTGGGTCAGCATGCGAAATGTCGAGAAATAGCGATTTTGCTCGCCCTGCATGGACAGTTCGTCGATTTCCTTGCGGACACGATCACGATCATGGTCGGCGACACCGGTGAGCCAGGTCTCGACTTTGTAGTTCGCCGTCGTGCGCGGCAGCCCGAAGACGGAATTGATGCGGCCGGTGATCTCCAGCTCGTCGAGGGCAAAATTCATTTCCCAGACACCATGCAGACCGGCATCAACGGCCTGCGAGATGCGTCGCTCACTCTCTTCGAGCTTGGCCCGCAATTGCATTTCCGAGGTAATGTCGAGCAATACGCCGGCGGCGATGCGTTTGGTGCCAGCCTCTTTCACCGTGCCGCCGCGCGAATGGATCCAGCGGTATTCGTCCGTGCGACAGTCCAGTAGTCGGTAAATGGCATCCAGCTCGTCGGTCTTACCGGCTGCCAGGGCCCGTAACTGGTCGGTAACATTCTGGCGCTCGTCAGGGTGCGTCCGCTCCAGCCACAGGCGACCATCGATCGTCTGTGGTTCATCGGGAACGCCAAGCATTTCACGGATTTCGCCGATGGGTGTGACCGCCAGGGTGCGTACATCCACCTCCCAGACGCCGCAGGAACCGGCATTGATTGCACTGTCGAGCTGTTTTTCGCGCCGGGCCAGTTCGAGTTCCAGGTTTTGCCGCTCGGTGACATCGGAAATGACGCCCGTAATCCGGTGAGCGGACCCGTCCGGGCCGTATTCACTCACCTTGCCACGCGTGTGCAGCCAGCGGTCCTGACCATCAGCGCGGGTTGCCCGATAAGTCACGTCCAGCGGCAAGCCCGGAGAGGTGCGAATACGGTCAATTGCCTTGCGAAAGCGTGCGCGGTCCTCCTCTTGAATGACCTGTGTCCAGCGATCCAGGCTGATGGTGGCGTCGGCCGAGGCAATGCCCAGGAACTCGTTGATGAAGCCACGGGTCGACCCCAGGCCGGTGGCCAGATTGAGGGAGAAGGCGCCCTCATTGGCAGATGCCAGGGCGGCGCGAAGCTGAATATCACTCGCTTCCAGCTTGGCCTGCATCGCCAGGCGGTTGGTCACATCTGTGATGATACAGAGCAGGCCGATACGCTTGCCGTTCTCATCTTCCACCGGACAGCCAACGGTCTCGCCATCAAAGATGCGACCATTGCGGGTCCGATAACGCACGAGGTAGGGTTTTGACGTGTCCAGACCCTCGGCCTGGGAGCCGTAATGGGACAAGCCGAGGCGCCCGTAATCGCGCGGATCCGCATAAAGGATTTCGCTCTTCTTGCCGAGGATGTCGGGCTCTGAATATCCGAACATCCGCTCCGCAGCCGCATTCATGGCTGTGAGCTCGCGATCGAGATTTGCAGCAATCACCGCCGACGTGGTGTGGCGGTAAAGCGCACGCATCAGATCTGCATTTGCAGCCGACATTCGGGCCTTTCTGTTCGCGCCAGGACGCGTTGAGAGCGATCGACTCTTCCTATCATGCAACTCGAACAGCAAATGTGAAGGGAAGGAAGCGGCTTGCATCAAATATTTGCGTGCAGCTGCTCAATGAAATGTGTGCTGGCCAAAAAGCTGCGCGCGGATAGACTGCAGCGACTTTTATTTAAGCGGAGTTGTGTTGTGACGTTATCCCGTGCCTCGGCCTCGACAGATGGACCGGTTCTCCAGGTCGATGACCTGAATGTGACGTTTGACACTCCGGACGGCCCCGTTGATGCGGTGCGCGGTGTTTCCCTGGCGATCAGCTCTGGTGAATGCCTCGCTGTGGTGGGGGAGTCCGGGTCGGGCAAGAGCCAGACCTTCCTGTCCGCTATGGGTCTGCTGGCCTCCAATGGCAAGGCGACCGGCTCGATCAAGTATCGCGGCCAGGAAATTCTGGGCCTGTCCCCGGGCAAGCTGAATGCGGTGCGTGGCAAGAAGATGACGATGATCTTCCAGGATCCGCTGACCTCGCTGACGCCGCACATGCGTGTGGGTGACCAGCTGCAGGAAGTCCTGGGCATCCATCTCAATCTGAAGGGTGAGAAGGCCGAGCAGCATGCGCTGCAATGGCTGGAGCGGGTCCGTATTCCGGAGGCCAAGCGCCGCCTGGCACAATATCCTCACGAACTCTCCGGCGGCATGCGCCAGCGCGTGATGATCGCCATGTCCATGCTGTGTGAGCCTGACCTGCTGATCTGTGACGAGCCGACCACGGCGCTGGATGTAACCGTACAGGCGGAAGTCCTCGATATCATGGACGAGCTGAAGCGCGAGACCGGCGCCGCGCTGGCCTTGATCACGCACGATATGGGTGTCGTCGCGCGGATGGCGGATCGCGTCCAGGTGATGAAGAACGGCGTTTATGTCGAAGGCGGCGAGGTCAACCAGATCTTCAAGCAGCCCACGGACGACTATACGAAGATGCTCCTCGACGCGATGCCGCGTATCGACCAGGCGGATCGTCCTGGCCACACCCCGCTGGGTGAGGCGCCAGCCAATGACGTCAAGCCGATGCTGCAAGCCGATGATGTCCGCGTCCAGTTCCCGATCCAGATCTCCGGCGGGTTTTTCCCGAAGCACAAGACACTGCGTGCGGTTGACGGGATCAGCTTTGATCTCAAGCCGGGTGAGACGCTGGGTGTTGTCGGCGAATCCGGATGCGGCAAGTCCACACTCGCGCGGGCTGTCTTGCGGCTGGTTCCCTCTCATACCGGAACGGTCAGCTGGCTGGGCAAGGACCTGCTGGGCATGGGCGCCAAGAAGCTGCGTGAAGCGCGCGAAGGTCTGCAGATCGTTTTCCAGGATCCGCTCGCCTCGCTGGATCCGCGCATGACGATTGGCGCGTCTATCGCCGAGCCGCTGCTGACTCACCGGCCGAACATGAAGCGCACGGAGCGCCAGAAGGTGGTGCGCGAAATGATGTCCAAGGTCGGGCTCGACCCGAACATGATCAACCGCTATCCGCACGAATTGTCCGGTGGTCAGAACCAGCGCGTGGGCATTGCCCGCGCCATGATCCTCAAGCCGAAACTGGTGATCTGTGACGAGGCGGTGTCGGCGCTCGACGTGTCGATCCAGGCGCAGATTGTCGAATTGCTGATCAAGCTGCAGCAGGAGATGGGACTGGCGATGATTTTCATCTCCCACGACCTGTCCGTCGTGCGCGAGATTTCCCATCGCGTGATGGTGCTCTATCTGGGCCGCGTGGTGGAGATGGCGGACCGCGACCAGATCTACACGGATGCGCGCCATCCCTATACCAAGGCATTGATCTCTGCTGTGCCGGTGCCGGATCCGGAGATCGAGAAAACCCGCGAGCGTCTGAAGCTGGACGGTGAACTTCCATCGCCGATGGATACGCGTGCGCAGCTGCGCTTCATGAAATCCAAGATGGTTGATGATCCGGATGCTGAGCAGTACCGGCCGCAGCTGATTGAAGTCTCCCCGGGCCATTGGGTGGCCGAACACGACCCCGAGGAAGAAAGCGCTGCCTGACAGCGCCTTTCAGCGATTTCATTCGACAGGCCGCGGGGGCGGGCCTAGTTGTGACGAAATACTCCCGAGAAAGGGTCTCCGATGAACCGCATTGTGAAAACCGGCCTTCTGGCCTCGCTGAGCTGTCTGGTGCTTGCGGCCTGCCAGCCGGCGACAGATCCGGTTGAACCGGTTGCCGAAGTCGTCTTTGCGCACGAAGCGAGCGACCTGCCTGTCGATCCGGCCGTACGATACGGCCAGCTGGAAAACGGCATGCGCTTCGCGATCATGCCGAATGAGACACCGGAAAACGTCGCTGCGGTACGCCTGGTTTTCAATATCGGATCGCTGGCCGAAGCCGAGGATCAGCGCGGGCTGGCGCATTTCATCGAGCACATGGCGTTCAACGGTTCGACGAATATGGAAGAAGGCGACATGGTCGCCCTGCTGGAGCGTTTTGGCCTGCAATTCGGTCCGGATACGAATGCCTTCACGGGATATGAAACGGTTGGCTATCAGCTCGACCTGCCTGAAGCGGACACTGAAACCCTCGATACCGCGTTGTTCCTGATGCGCGAAACAGCCAGCGAGCTGACGCTGGACATCGAGGCGATCGACCGCGAGCGCGGGGTTATCCTCTCCGAAGCGCGTTTCCGCGACACACCCATCCAGCGCTGGAACAGTGCCCTCAACCGGTTCCGCTATCCCGGAACCCTGGTCGCAGACCGGGATCCGATTGGTCTGCCGGATGTCATCGAGACCGCACAGCGCGAGCAGTTCGCGGATTACTACGAGAATTTCTACATTCCCGGACGTGCCATGCTGGTCGTGACCGGTGATATCGATGTCGCGGACGTGGAATCGCGCATTCGCGAACGCTTCGCCGACTGGGAGCAGCCCGCGGATCCACGCCCGGACCCGCAGATTGGCGATGTTGAACAGGGCCGCCCCTTCTCGGTCGGCTATTTCTATGACCCGGAAGTGTTCACGATTCTGACGATTGACGCTGTCCGCCCGGCGACGCCGCGCAGTGACAGCCGTGAAGCGCGTTTCCAGAACAATCTCGCCGGCCTTGGCGATACGATTCTGAGCCGCCGCTTCGATACGATTGTCAGCTCGGGCGTCTCACCCCTTCTGCAGGCCCAGGTGTCCCACACTACGAGTTTCCAGATCGCGGATCGCGCCAGCGTTCTGGCGGTTTCTTCTCCCGATCGCTGGGAAGAGGGGCTGGCACTCGTCGAGCAGGAATTGCGCCGGGCGCTCGAGCACGGTTTCACTCAGGCGGAGCTGGATGAACAACTGGCCAACCAGCTCAGCGCTCTGGAGTCGGCAGCAGATCAGGCATCGACCCGCTACAGTTCTGCCCTGGCCGATTCCATCTGGTCGATGTGGCGGAGCGATATGGTCTTCACGACACCGCAATCGGCCCTGGAGCGTTATCGGGAGAACCTTCCCAATATCACGGTCGAGGCCGTGAACGCAGCCTTCCGCGCCCAGTGGGAAGGCGTCGAGCCGCTGGTCTTCATGGCCAGCTCCCAGGATATCGAGGATGCGCAATTGCGCATCCGTAATGCCTGGGAACTGAGCGCGAATGTGCCGGTCGACCCGCCGGTCGAAACCGGTACGTCGGCGTTCGCCTACACCGATTTCGGTACGGCTGGCAGCGTCGCCGAGCGCAGCGAAATCGAAGATCTCGATGTGGTTCGCGTGCAATTCGAGAATGGTGTGGCGCTGACCTATAAATACACCGATTTCAGTGACGAGCGGATCAATGTGCGGGTCAATTTCGGCGCCGGTTCGCTGGAGCCGCGGGCCTTGCCGGCCGTTGATGTTGTCGCCGGCGCTGTCTTCGTCCAGTCCGGACTGGGCGAGCACTCGTTCGACGAACTTGGCCGGGTCCTGGCCGGACGTGATGTGGGTCTGAATTTTGGAGTAGGCGACCAGTTCTTCCAATTCTCCGCCAGCACGACGCCGGATGATTTCCTCACCCAGATGCAGTTGTTCGCGGCTTATATGACCGATCCGGGCTGGCGTCCTGAGGGCCTGGCGCGCTTCCAGGCTGTCGCTCCGGAAGTCCGTCGCAATTTCTATTCTTCGCCCACCGGCGTGTTGCAGGCCAAGGTCGCGCGCATGCTGCGCAGCGGCGATGCGCGTTACGGCAATCCCTCCAGCGCCGAGCTGGCCGGGATCGACATGCCGGCGATCCAGGGCTTCCTGACCGAGGCTCTGAGCAATTCACCGATCGAGATCACGATTGTCGGCGACATCCGGGAGGATGTGGTCCTGGACGCGTTGAGCCAGACTTTCGGTGCGCTGCCATCGCGCGCGGACAGCTGGCCGCGTTATGACGAGGCCCGCCAGGTCGCTTTTCCGGCAGCCAATGACCGACCGGTTGTGCTGCGTCACAACGGACAGGCCAACCAGGCCATGGTGAACACCTATTGGCCGACGACCGACAGCAGCGATACCCGTCTGGACCGGACCATCAGCCTGTTGCGAGCGGTGTTTGATCTCAAACTGACCGAGCGTCTTCGCGAGCAGGATGGGCTGACCTATTCGGCCTTCAACTCAGATGTGTCCTCGGATGTTTATCCGGATTACGGCTATCTCTGGGTGGGTGTGGATGTCAGTGTTGAAAATCTCGCCCAGACCTATGCAGCTGTAGATGAACTGGCTGCGGCGATGGCCAGTGGCGATATCAGCGAGGACGAGATGCTGCGCGCGCGCCGCCCGCTGCTCGAGCAGATCGAGGAAGCGTTCCAGAATAACGGCTCCTGGATGGCCTGGCTGTCCGGGTCGTGGCGCGACGCCAATCGCCTAGAACGAATTCGCACGCTTCAGTCGGACTATGAAAGCATTACCGTTGAAGACATCACCGCTGCGGCCGAGACTTATCTGCAGGCGGAGAATGCCTGGCGCGTGTCTATTATCTCGCGCAATGCGGCTGAACCGGAATAGGGGATAGAAGGATGAATATGCGTTTCCTGACTGTATCTGCCATGGCGCTGGCCCTCGCGGCCTGTTCCGGTGGCACGCGTTTCGAGGGCGATCTCGCGGAACAGCGCAATTGCGAGTTTGATCGCGATGCCGGTTTTGTCACCCTGGCCGGTTTTGATCCGACCGAGCGCAATCCCCAGACCAATGCCGAGCAGTCCGAGGCCTATTTGGACCTGGTCCGCGAAAGTGCCTGTGTCTACGAGACCGAGAGCGGGCTTCTCTATCGCATCCGCCGGGCCAGCCAGGAGGGCGCATCGCCGATCTCCGGTGATCTGGTCACCGTTCACTATCGCGGCCTGCATCCCAATGGCGAGGCTTTCAACGACAGCTATGCGCTGGGAGATCCGGTCACCTTCCCGTCGGATCGGTTGATCCGGGCCTGGGTCGAGGCCCTGCCGATGATGCGCGTGGGCGAGGAGTGGGAACTCTATGTCGACCCGGCGCTGGGCTATGGCGCAGGCGGCACGCCGGGCGGTCCGATCGGCCCGAATGAGGCCCTGATCTTCACGCTCGAACTGCTGGCCATTCCCAGCCAGGACGAAGAGGGCGAGGACGAGGCTGGCTAGCGCGACAAGCGCAGATTGGTCAGATCACCCGCGATCATCTCAAAAGCGTCCCGCAGTGCGGAACTAGACGGCGAGTCAAAATACAGGCTCGGATTGGACGCACAGTCCTGCATCAGGTTGCGTGTAGACGACGAGTTTACCTGGAAGGTGATCGTGTAGACGCGAATGCCCAGTCGCTTGGCTTCATCACAGGCGGCGGTGAGACGGCTGTTGAGGCGGCTTGCGAGCGTTGAGGAGCTGCTTGATGTCGTCCCCAGTCGGCCAAATCTCGAGAACCCGTAGGCTCCATAGTCGGAGCGGAGGTCTGTTGATCGGCCTGACATGACATTCTCACCGTCGGTGAGGATCACCATGGCTTTGATCACCTCACGGTCATCCCAGGTCGTGCCTTCTGTGAAGGGTTCTTCCGGCGAGATCACGCGAATACCCCAGCCCACACCCTGGGGAATATTGGTTGTGCCGCTGGCGCCCATCCGATCGATGGCGGCTTCAATCGTGTTCTGCGAAGTCGTCAAGGGGGTGATCGGCGTGGTGGTGCAACGCATGTTCGGGCCGTAGTCTCGAAGTGCCTGTGCGTCATTGTATTTACTCATCTGACGCAGGCGCTGACGGTAGTTACCGGTGCGGCCATCGTTGAGATAATCATTCCTGTAATCACTGTCATTGTCAGGTTCGTCTGGTGCGAAATACGGGAAGAACAATGTTGACGGATCGCCGGGCGAAGGGGGCGTGTTGTCGATGTCCATCGGAATGGCGCGCGCTTCAACGCAGCCGTCCCACTCCTCGTATCGCATCCTGTCGAAAAGGTCCCAGTGATTGGCGTCACGACCGCCTGACCAATCACCATGGTCTGGATTGTCCCCGTTCGGGTCCATCCACCAGACCCGCTCGTGGTTCGTCCCGACGTTCACAGTCGCCGCAAACGGTACCAGACCGATGCGGACATCACCGGGCTCCTCTGCAGCTTCGTGCAGGATCTCGGTCAACAATTCGGCGCTGTCACGAAGACTGCGGATCTTGGACCCACCCATGGAGCCGGTATTGTCGAGCACCATGACCAGTTCGAGGCGCGAGCGCGCGCGCTGGACCTCGGTTTCCCAGTTCACCGTGATGTGGTTGATGCCGATCAAGCCCAGGATAATGGTTTCGACCTTGGCCTGGCCCTTCACCGTCACTGTGTCGGACTGGTTATTCATCGAGACCTGGACGTTGATCACATCACCCAGTTCGCGACCGGGATAATTGGCCGAGATGAAATCGCGCGCGATATCCAGCGCATCCTCATCGGAAATCGTCGGATTGACGCCTACCGCCAGTGCTGCAGCGTCCAGCGCCTGTGAGAGGCGCGTGCGAGCATTCATGGCCTGGGAAAAATCAACAGCACCACCGGACAGCACCGTAACCGGAAGCAAAGACAGGGCGAAAATCATCGCGACATTGCCGCGACGATCTCTCCAGAAATCGCGAAACCAGTTCAGCATATCCACCATCACCCGGGCGCTTTTGCGCCATTTCTACCTGACAGCTTAGAGCTGGCGTCTTAAGGATGGGTTCCCGAACGCGATTAATTTTAGTGAAAATTCCATGCCGAACAGCGCCTTCCTTGATACCGCCATCGACGAGCTCCGCACGCTTGTTGCCTTTGACACGACCTCCCGAAACTCCAATCTCGAGCTGATCGATTATGTCGAGTCCAAGCTGACCGCGCTGGGGGGCTGGTGTGAGCGTGTGCCCAGTCCGGACGGGCGCAAGGCCAATCTGCACGCGGTGTTTGGTCCGAAGGTGGATGGCGGCATCGTGCTGTCCGGCCATACCGATGTGGTGCCGGTGGATGGCCAACCCTGGTCGACCGATCCCTGGGATCTGACCGAGAAAGACGGTCTGCTCTACGGGCGCGGTACCTGTGACATGAAAGGCTTTTCTGCCTGCATCCTGGCGCTGGCGCCGAAGATCGCGGCGGCTGACCTCAAGCGCCCGGTGCATATCGCGCTGTCCTATGACGAGGAGGTGGGCTGTCTGGGGGCACCGGCGATGATCGACCAGATCATGCAGGGTGCGTTCAAGCCGGCGACTGTTGTGGTGGGCGAGCCGACGGATATGAAGGTTGTCACCGCGCACAAGGGCCTCTTCTCGATCATCGTCAAACTGCGCGGCAAGGAAGCCCACAGCTCGCTGGTCAATGATGGCGCCTGCGCCGTGACCCATGCCGTGCCGCTGATGAATTACCTGGTTGAACAGGCCGGGTTGATGCGCGAGGCGGCACCGGATGACAGCCCGTTCGACCCGCCGCACGGCACGCTGACCATTGGCGAGGTAAAGGGCGGAACCGCGCTGAACATTCTCGCACTGGATGCCGAGTTCGGATCACTGATGCGACCCTGCCCGTGGGATGATGTGCACGCCATCGCAGAGGGCTTGAAAGTGCGCGCCGCAGCGGTCGAGGCCCGCATGCGCGAGAACGCGCCCGAAGCGTCCGTGACGGTCGAGATCCGCTCTGACGTGCCGGCCTTTGCCCCGGAAGATGATGGCGCTGCCGAACGCCTGGCCCGCCAGATCACCGGCGACAATTCCACGCGCGTGGTCAGCTATGGCACCGAGGCCGGCCAGTTCCAGGCCGCCGGCCTGTCTGTCGTCGTCTGCGGCCCCGGCTCCATCGAACAGGCCCACCAGCCGGATGAGTTCGTGGCGATCAGCCAGCTCGACCAGTGCTGCGTGTTCCTCGACAAGATGACGGGGATGATGGGGTGAGGCACCCGCTATTTCGATACGTTGTCGAGAGACTGGCGGTGGGGGGCGCCATGGCTGTGCTCGCTTCGATTCCGGTCGCTTTGGTGCTCATGATCGCCGTAATTCTCGGGCGGCTGCTGGATGGAAGTCCGTCGCAGTGGTCCGTCGTCGCTTTTGGGATGTTCCTGGTAGTTTTTGGTGTGTTTGTCATCCTGATTGGCGGCTGGATATACCCGGAAGTTCGTCGTGTGGTGCTGAATTGGCTGCGGCTCTGACCGCACCGTCACCCTGACGAAGGTCAGGGCCCAGTTCATAGGGCTGGGTTTGTCCGAGTCAGGCTCCGATTCGCTCGCGACTTTTGAACTGGGTCCCAACATTCGTTGGGATGACGGTGTAAGTCAGTTCAGCGGTGCCCACATCTGGATGGTCTCGAAGAGGTCGTCCCAATCTGGATTGTTTTCTTCAATCAGGTTGATCTTCCAGGCGCGTTTCCAGGCCTTGAGGCGTTTTTCACGTGCGATCGCCGAGGCGAAGTCCTGATGGAATTCGTACCAGACGAGGCGTGCAACGCCATATTTGGCAGTGAATTTCGACGCCTTGCCGGTCCGGTGTGCGGCTATGCGTTCTGCGATCTGGCCGGTAACGCCGATGTAGAGCGTGCCATTCCGCTGGCTTGCCAGAATGTACACACACGGATGCTTCATTCCTCGTCACCCTGATGACGATCAGGGCCCAGTACATAGGGCTAGGTTTCTCCAGCCAGACTCTGATCCGTTCGTGCCTTTCGAACTGGGTCCCAACCTTCGTTGGGATGACGGTAGTTGTTTGAGCCAGCGTTGGGGCGTGATCCTGATCATGCCGCCAAGAAAAAGGGCGCCACAACGGGCGCCCTTCCAATTGGTATGTAGCGGACCCTACTCCGCAGCCGTCGTCTCGGCCGGAGCTTCGGCAGCTGCTTCCTCGCGGCCCTTGCCCCAATAGGAGATGCACGGGATTTTCGAGCGGTCGCAGCGATCAGAGAACTTGCGGGCGATCTCGGTGACTTCTTCCATCAGGCCGGCGGCCAGGGTGATCGGCTTGAGACCCATCTGCAGGAAGGTGTCATTCTCGACGTGCAGGTCATTCTCGTCCGCTTCATTGCGCGGGTTCGGGACCAGCTGGACTTCGGCATTGGTCATGTCGGCGATCATCCTGGCCAGGTCACGGACGCGGTGTGTCTCGGTCATCTGGTTCATGATCTGGACCTTGTCGCCTGCGGCCGGCGGGTTCTCGACCGCCAGCTGGATGCAGCGCACCGTGTCCTGGATGTGAATGAAGGCGCGGGTCTGGCCGCCGGTGCCGTGCACGGTCAGCGGATATCCGACAGCGGCCTGCATCAGGAAGCGGTTGAGTACCGTTCCATAGTCACCGTCATAGTCGAAACGGTTGATCAGGCGCGCATCACGCTTGGTCTCTTCGGTCTGGGTGCCCCAGACAATGCCCTGGTGGAGATCGGTGATCTTCACCTTGTCGTTCTTGTTGTAGAAGTGGAAGAAGAGCTGATCCTGGGTTTTGGTCATGTGGTAGATCGAGCCCGGATTGGCCGGGTAGAGGATCTCCTGATCCTTCAGGCCTTCCGCGGTTTCCACCTTCACCTTGAGATAGCCTTCCGGGATCTTCATGCCGGCTGTGCCGTAGCCGTAGACGCCCATCGTGCCGAGGTGAACGAGGTGGATGTCCTTGCCGCTGTCGACGATCGCAGCCAGCACGTCATTGGTGGCGTTGAGATTGTTGTCGACCGTGTAGCGCTTGTGGCGCGCGGATTTCATGGAGTAGGGCGCAGCACGCTGTTCCGCAAAGTGGACGATGGTGTCCGGATCCTCGTCCGCGATCAGGTCGAGCAGCTCCTGGTAGTCCTTGCCAATATTCATGTCGACGAACTTGATGTCGCGACCGGACACCTCTTTCCAGGCGGCGAGGCGTTCGCTCATCGGCCGGATCGGCGTCAGCGATTCAACCTCGAGCTCGATATCGATCTTGCGGCGCGACAGATTGTCGACGATCACAATGTCATGGCCCAGATTGGAGAGGTGCAGGGCGGTCGGCCATCCACAGAAGCCGTCACCACCAAGAATCAGTACTTTCATAAGTCTCACGCCAGCCGAGGCGTCCTTTTCATGTCCCAGCGCATGTTTTTGCAGGCAGGGCGGGCCAATTCAAGCCCTGCACCTGCGCAGGCGCCGGGCGCATGCAGGCGATGTGGGTCAGTCATCCAGCCGAAAACAGGCCTTGCAGTTCTGTTCCCTGGATCAGGGTTGTGAGGGCGGCGCCTTGGTGTGATAGCGCGAACATAGATTAAATATTGCGTGGTTGTTCGAAATCTTGGTTGTGCTTCGCGTGAATATTATCCGTTATGCCAGATCACTCCGTTATCCGTATTTCTGCAAAAAATTCCTGCTATGCAAAGATTCAGGGGCTCTAACGGTGGACCTAGACCGTAAACGGAGCTAAATGCGCGCCAAAATTCATGCGTAATATTGCGCCTGTCTGAAGGAGAGTGGGTATGGCCCTTCGTGTAGCGATCACAGGTTTTGGACGGATTGGCCGCCTGGCCCTTCGTGCGGTTCTCGAGGAGAAGCGCTGGGGCGAGGTCGAGGTTGTTGCCATCAATGACAGCTCCACCCCGGAAACCAATGCGCACCTGCTGAAATATGACAGCGTGCACGGTCGGTATCCCGGCGAGATCAAGGTCGGCGATGACTGGATCGATGCCGGCTTCGGCAAGATCCAGAAAGTCTCCAATCGCAATCCCGCGGAACTGCCGTGGAATGATCTGGGTATCGACATCGTCCTGGAATGCACGGGCGCGTTCAACTCCAAGGAAGCCTCGATGGCGCACATCGAGGCGGGTGCCAAGCGCGTGCTCTGCTCGGCGCCAGCCAAGAATGCCGACAAGACGATCGTTTATGGCGTCAACCAGCACGAGCTGACCGCTGAAGACATCATCGTCTCCAACGCATCCTGCACCACCAACGGTCTCGCTCCGGTGGCCAAGGTCCTCAACGACGCCGTTGGCATCGAGCGCGGCCACATGACCACGATCCACGCCTACACCGGTGACCAGCCGACGCTGGACCGTAACCACAAGGACCTGCACCGCGCTCGCGCTGCGGCCATGTCCATGGTTCCGACCTCCACGGGTGCTGCCAAGGCCGTTGGCCTGGTTCTGCCGGAACTGGTGGGCAAGCTGGACGGCGCTGCGGTTCGCGTCCCGACCCCGAATGTCTCGCTGATCGACCTGGTCTTCACCCCGGGCAAGGCGACGACCCAGGAAGAACTGGCTGCCGCCATCAAGGCCGCTGCGGACGGCCCGATGAAGGGCGTTCTGGGTTATGATGACATCCCGCTCGTCTCGATCGACTACAACCATGACAGCCGCTCCTCCATCGTCGCCCTGGACAAGATCAAGGTCGTTGATGAGCGTCTGGTCCGCGTCATGACCTGGTACGATAATGAGTGGGGTTTTGCCTGCCGCATGATCGACACCACGGTCGAAATGGGCAAATACCTTTAAGGCTTGGAACAAGGACGCGCTTTGATGACCCAGATCCGTCGCATTCAGGATGCAGAGGTCGCCGGCAAGCGCGTCCTCGTCCGTGTAGATTTCAACGTGCCGATGAAGGACGGCGCTGTCAGTGATGACACGCGTCTCAAGGCGGCGCTGCCGACGATCGAATACCTGCAGGAGCGAGGCGCCAAGACGATCCTGCTCGCGCATTTCGGACGCCCCAAGGGCCAGCGCGTTGCCGAGATGAGCCTCGAGCCGGTCGGTCAGCCGCTGGCCGACCTGCTGGGCAGTGAGGTTTGCTTCGTCGATGACACGGTTGGTGAAGATGCGCTGTCCGCCATTGCCGATCTCAATGACGGTGATGTCCTGTTGCTGCAGAACACCCGCTACGAGCCCGGCGAAGAGAAGAATGATCCGGACTTCGCACAGGCGCTGGCGGATCTCGGCGATATCTACGTCAATGATGCTTTTTCTGCGGCGCACCGCGCGCACGGCACGACGGATGGCGTTGCACGCATCCTGCCGGCCTATGCCGGTCTGGCCATGCAGCGCGAGATCGACCACCTGGTCGCGGCGCTGGAAGCGCCTGAGCGCCCGGTGATCGCCCTGGTCGGTGGCGCGAAGGTTTCCACCAAGATCGAGCTGCTTCAGAACCTGGTGAAGAAGGTCGATATCCTCTTCGTCGGAGGCGGCATGGCCAACACGCTGTTGTTCGCGCAGGGCGTCGAGATCGGCAAGAGCCTCTGCGAGAAAGACCTGGTCGACACCGCCCGCATGATCCTGGCGAATGCCGAGGAGAGCGGTTGCAAGCTGATGCTGCCCAGTGATGTCGTCCTGGCCAAGGAATTTGCGCCCAATCCGGAGACGCGTCTCGCTGCCGTATCCGATGTGCATGATGACGAGATGATCCTCGATTGCGGTCCGGCGACGGTGACAGCCCTCTCGCTGGCCATGGATGGCGCAAAGACGCTGATCTGGAACGGGCCGCTGGGTGCGTTCGAAACGCCGCCTTTCCACGCCGCGACCGTCGCAGCCGCCAATCAGGCGGCCAATCTGGCCAAGGCGGATGGCTTGGTTGCGGTCGCAGGTGGCGGTGATACCGTAGCAGCGCTGAGCCAGGCCGGGGTCGCTGACGACTTCACCTTTATTTCCACAGCTGGCGGTGCCTTCCTTGAATGGATGGAAGGCAAGGAGCTGCCGGGCGTGAGTGTTCTGGTCGAGACCACCGCAGAGGTGGCTTGACCAATTAGCAGATAGCCTGCCATAGAAGGCATGTTATCGTTAACGCACCGGGTGTTTCCGGTGTAAGGTGTTCGACAAGCGGGTGTCACAGACTCCCGTTATCGAGCCAAAAGACAGACAACGCGGCTCGCCGCACAACACATGCTGGGGATTACAATGGATCTCGATCTTCTCAACGAAACCGCCTGCGCCATGGTCGCTCCGGGCAAGGGCATTCTCGCGGCGGACGAGTCCACCGGCACGATCGGCAAGCGTTTCGCTTCCATCGGCCTGGACAATACCCCGGACAATCGTCGTGACTGGCGCGAAATGCTCTTCCGCACCGAAGAGGCGATGAGCGAGCGCATCTCCGGTGTCATCCTGTACGATGAAACCATCCGCCAGAAAGCCGCTGACGGTACGCCGCTGGTCAAGCTGATCGAGGACGCCGGCTCCATCCCGGGCATCAAGGTCGATACGGGCGCGAAAGCCCTGGCCGGTGCCGAAGGCGAGATGATCACCGAAGGCCTCGACGGCCTGCGTGACCGCCTGGCGGACTATTTCGAGCTGGGCGCGCGTTTCGCCAAGTGGCGCGCCGTGATCAATATCGGCCAGGGTGGCGATGATGCCGTGCCGAGCCAGTATTGCATCAACACCAACATGCACGCGCTCGCGCGGTATGCTGCGCTGTGCCAGGAAGCGTCCATCGTTCCGATCGTCGAGCCGGAAGTCATCATGGATGGCGACCACTCCATCGAGCGCTGCTACGAAGTCACCGAGTTCGCCCTCAAAACGCTTTACCGCGAGCTGTTCGACCAGGGTGTTGTCCTGGAAGGCACGATCCTGAAGCCGAACATGGTCATCGCCGGCACGACCGGCCCTGACCGCGCGGGCATCGAGGAAGTCGCTGACATGACGGTCCAGTGCCTGGCCAATTGCGTGCCGGCCGCCGTTCCGGGCATCGCCTTCCTGTCCGGCGGTCAGACGGATGAGGAAGCTACCGCACACCTCAGCGCCATGAACGCGTCCTACGAACTGCCCTGGCCGCTGACCTTCTCTTATGGCCGCGCCCTGCAGGCGGCTCCGCTGAAAGCCTGGGGTGGCAAATCCGAGAATATCGCCGCCGGTCAGGCCGCGTTCAACCACCGCGCCAAGATGAACGGCCTCGCCGCGCTGGGTGAGTGGGAAGCGGACATGGAAAAAGAGCTGGCGTAAGCGCCGCTCTCCATCCCGACCACAAAAAAAGGCCCGCTCAACCGAGCGGGCCTTTCTTGTTCGGCTCCGGGTGGGCTTAGCGGCCCAGCTCGGAGATCGTCAGCGTGGAGCTGGCGAGATCGGAACCGGAGCCATAGGTGCCGATCCAGATGTCATACTGACCACCCTGCGGGTTGTTGAAGGTGACACTCGGATTGAGGCCTTCACCGCTGTCATCATCGCAATACCACTGGCCATCCGGACCGTTGATCACGATGGTCGTGTCGGTGTTCGAGCGGGCGCCGATGGTCAGCGGCAGCGAACCCGGATTGAACTGCAGGCGGAAGTCCGGCGCATTGGCGATCATGCCGCGGCAGCGGTCAAAAACCTGCGTCGCGTCGATATTGCCGCCGGCCGTAATGGATACAGTGTACGGATCCGGCGTGAAGCCGCCGCTCAGCGAAACAGAACCGAAGGTCGGGTTGAGCGACCAGTCCTGTGCGACGGCAATACCCGCTGTCGATGCTGCCAGCAGTGCGGCAGCAGCAATAGTTTTCAAAGACATATTTATCCCCTTGTATTGTAGAATGACGCTACGCTGCGCCCCTCTCATTCATGACTATGAACGTGCTTTCATGACCTCAACATGAACACCTGGCGCAAATGGGCTGGAAACCCTTGGCAAAATCGGTCAAAAGCCGCTCATGAGTTGCCAACTTTACCTGATTACACCGCCGCGCCTATCCCCTGAATTGGTGAATGACCTGCGTTCCGCACTGGAAGCCGGCGAGGTAGCTGCCGTTCAGATCCGGCTCAAGGACCACAATCGTGACGAAATCCGCGCCGCAGCGCCGGAACTGGTCGCCCTGATCCAGTCATTCGGCGCCGCCGCGATCCTCAATGATGATGCCGAGCTCGCTGCCGAGCTGGGTTGTGATGGCGTGCATATCGGTCAGCAGGATGGCCGGGTGAAAGACGCGCGCGCGATCATGGGCAAGGACCGTTCGATCGGTGTGACCTGTCACGACAGCAAACACCTGGCGATGGTCGCCGGTGAGGCCGGGGCTGACTATGTCGCCTTTGGTGCCTTTTATCCGACCGAGACCAAACAGGCGCCGACCCAGGCCGATCCGAGCGTGTTGCGCTGGTGGGTGGAGCTGTTTGAGCTGCCGGCTGTCGCCATTGGCGGCATAACCGTCGACAATGCGGCTCCGCTGCTGGAGGCGGGTGCAGATTTCCTGGCGGTGTCATCCGGCGTCTGGCAGCACCCTGACGGGCCTGCTGCGGCGGTGAAGGCGTTCAACGCGCTCATGGCGGACGCTGACAGCTAACTTTTCCGTTACGCGACAGTTGCGGCCTTGACCTTGCCGCATTGCGGCGGCTCAGTGCGCGACATGACGAATTTGCCTGTATCCTTGATGACGCCGGTGTCCGCGATCGCGGGCCTTCTGCTGTCTGGACTGGCCTGTGCCCAGGACCCTGCGGCCAGCGCGCCTGCCTTTGTGTTTCCCGAGGAATTGTCGCTCGTGCCGGAAGACGTCCAGCGCGCTGCCGAAGAGGTCGAGGCCGACGAGGCCAGCATTCCCCTTGGCATGACACCGCTGGAAGAAGCCCTTTATCGCGCCCAGATCGCCTGGATCGACGAGGATTGGGTGCTGGCGCAACAATATGCCGAGACGGCTGCGTCCGGGGGAGAGATCACCGGTGCGGTCATGGCCGGATTGATTGCCCGGGATGGGCGCGCGGACGGCGTACCGGATCTGTCCCGTGCCGCTAGCTGGTTCTCCCGTGCTGCCGAGCTTGAACACCCGCTGGCCCTCTACGAGATGGGCCGCCTGGCGCGCCAGGACGTACCGGGCGTCGACAATCCACGCAGCTGGTTCGAGCGTGCAGCTCGCGCCGGTCATGTGCCGGGCATGGTCGCCTATGCGCTGGAATTGCGGGAATCGCCGATCCCCCAGGAGCGAGCTCGGGCGCGTGAATGGGCCGAACGAGCGGCCCAGCAAGGTTTCGCCGAGGCCATGTTCCAGTTCGGCCAATTGCTGGATCTGGGTATCGGCGGCGAGGCCGACCTGGTCAGCGCGCGATCCTGGTATGAGCGGGCGGCGCAGGAGCGCCATCCCGAGGCGGCGCTGCAGGCCGGCATCATGTGGGCTGAAGGCATTGGCGGCCCGCGCGATGATGCGCGGGCGTGGCAATTCATACGCGAGGCTGCCGAGATGGGCTACGCCCCGGCGCAGGGACAATATGGCCTGCTGATGCTGCAGGGCCGTGGCGGCGAACGCGATGCCGAGATGGCGCGCTTCTGGTTCGAGCAGGGTGCCATGGGCGGGGATGGTGAAAGCCGTTTCCTGTTGGCTGTCACCCTAGCGCGCCAGGCCGTGGATGCACAGGACGAGGACATGCTGGGCCAGGCTTATCGCTGGGCCTTGCTGGCGCACGAGGATTTCATCGGTCATCCGGTCGACGAAGTGCGTCGTTCGGGCCTGCAGGCAGCGCTTGAAACGGATCTGCCGCCGGTTCTGCGTGAGCGCATCCGCTCGGAAGTCGACGCGCTGCGATAGCCGAACCGCCCTGCAAACTTGCTGTTTTGCGTGCTCGCTGATAGGAGAGCGCGACTTTCGCGGCTGTTTGCGCCGCTTGTATGCATTCCCCGATAGGTGACGCGATGAAGATCAACGGCAATGAGATCAAACCCGGCAACGTAATCATGCACCAGGATACGCTGTGGGTGGCCGTCAAGGCTGAGGCCGTAAAGCCGGGCAAGGGCGGTGCCTTTGCCCAGGTCGAGCTGAAGAACCTGCTCGATGGCCGCAAGCTCAACGAACGTTTCCGCGCGGCGGACAAGGTCGAGCGCGTTCGCCTGGAGCAGAAGGATCATACCTTCCTGTTCGACAGTGGCGAAACGCTGACCTTCATGGATGCTGAAACCTATGAGCAGATCGAGCTCAACAAGGATTTTGTCGGTGAGGACCGGGCGCGTTACCTGCAGGACGGCATGACGATCGTAGTCGAATTCCACGAGGATCGTCCCATCGGCCTGTCCCTGCCGCAGCATGTTTCGCTGGAGATCACCGAGACCGAGCCGGTCATCAAGGGCCAGACGGCTGCCAACTCCTTCAAGCCGGCCATTCTGGAAAACGGTGTGCGCACCGCGGTTCCGCCGTTCATCGCCCAGGGCGAGCGCATTGTCGTCGCCACGGAAGATGGCTCCTACGTGAAGCGGGCGGACTAGACCTTGGGAACACTTTCACCACTCCTCACCCTGATGACGGACGTTGCCGGTCGTGCCGGCCGTTCGCTGAACCGCGACTTCCGTGATGTCGAGCATCTGCAGGTCTCCAAGAAAGGCCCCGCAGATTTTGTCTCCATCGCGGACAAGAAGGCGGAGTCGATCATCTATGACCGTCTCAACGAGGCGCGGCCGGGTTATGGCTTCCTCATGGAAGAGGGCGGTGTGGTGGAAGGCACCGACAAGTCCCACCGCTGGATCATCGATCCGCTGGATGGCACTTTGAACTTCCTGCACGGCATGCCGCACTTTGCCGTCTCCATCGCGCTGGAGCGCGAGGGCGAGCTGGTTGCGGGCGTTATCTACAATCCGGCTACGGACGAGATGTTCCACGCCGAGAAGGGCCGCGGTGCCTGGCTGGCGGATCGCCGTCTGCGCGTCGCCAATCGCAAGCATTTCGACGAGAGTGTCGTGGCGACCGGAATGCCGTTTGCCGGCAAGAAGGGCCATGCGCAATTCCTCAAGGAGTTGCACCAGGTCATGCCGCATGCTGCCGGTGTTCGCCGCATGGGATCTGCGGCTCTGGATCTCGCCTGGGTCGCCGCTGGTCGTTATGACAGCTTCTGGGAACGCAATCTGCAGTCCTGGGACATTGCTGCGGGTATCGTGCTGGTGAAGGAGGCGGGTGGTTTCGTCTCCGAGATCGACGACAAGCCGGACTTGCTGGAGACCGGCTCTATCGTCGCTGGCAATGAAGGCATGCTGGCCGCACTAAAGGGCCGACTGGCCGCCGCGCGCTAGGCCGCCAGGGTTTCCACCTTCTCCGCCCACACAACGTAACGCTCCGGTCCCGGAGTTATCGAACCGAAGGGCCAGCAGGTGACCAGGGCCAGGCGGGCCGGCCCACCCTCAGGCTGAATACCGGAGCGTTCCGCATGCACCACCTCGGTGTGGGTGATGCGGAACAGCACCCGTTCGCCATCGGCGCGTTCGAGCACCACCTCATCCCCGATCTCGACATCCCTCAGGAAGGCGAAATGCGTATCGCGATGAGCGGCGATGACGCTGGTTCCGGCCGCCCCGGGAGGAGGTGTCGCAGCCAGGTGCGAGGGGCCGAAGGCCAGCGCTTCGCCCCCGGCTTCGGCCAGCACGATGGCGTGTTGTCCCAGGGATGGGACGGAGAGCCGCGCCACGGGCCAGGTATCGGCCCAGGGCCATGGTGTTGGCGCGGTCTCTCCTTCCTGCGCACGCGTCCAGGCTCTGGCGAGCAGGACTTGTGCAATTTCTGCCTTAGCCGAGATCCACACGCCCTGTCCGACCAGGACACTACCGCTGAGAATCAGGGCGAGGGCGGCAAGCGGGGCGAGCGTTTGTCTCAGGCGCGTGTGAGTGCGGCCTACCACAGGCGACGCTCCTGGTGGGTCATCAGCCAGATCAGGCCCAGCAGCATCAGCAGTGAACCCAGCCAGGTCAGCAGTTCGCGCGGGGTGGCCGTCGCGGGCAGGGGCAGGCCGTTCTCATCCAGGCGTGGCGCGTCGGGATCCTGACCCGGGCGCAGCTGGCTGATCAGGGCCGGGTCGAGGCTGGCGTACTGGACCGGGACCATGCGGTCATCCATCACCGTCTCGAAGTCCCAGCCATCCGGGATCATGTTAGGGGTCTGACGCGCGACCAGGTTTTCATCGGTCGGACGTGCGGGGGTCGCATCGACCGCGACCAGGCTGGTCAGGCGCGAGACCAGATGGAAATCCAGTGCTGTTTGCAGGACGCCTTGATCGACCTGTTCCATGCTGGCGCCCTGGAAACGGGTTTCTTCAATGCCGCGAATGCGGTTGCGACCAAACAGGGTGGCGATCCCGCTGGATTGCGTCGCCTCGGACAGGGAGAGCTGCTCACGCCAGGTCGCACCGGCGGTCTGCCCCTCCAGGATCATGACGCCCTGGGGATTGTCCAGGCGAGCAGTCATGACGACAGGCTCGCCGTAATAGAGGTCCGGCAGGGGTGCAGGCCAGATCTCGCTGATCGCACCCTGCGGGAAGATCGCATCCAGATTGGTCATGACCGGGCGTTCCAGCGCCGTGAAGAGCTGTTCCATCTCTTCCGCGACATCAGAGACCTGGCCAATATGGGTGAAGGTGCCCCGGCCGATGCGGGCCGCACGGCTCATGAAATAGGTGTTCGGGGCTGAGCCGATGCCGACCGGGAAGAGGCGGGAACGGCCGATGCCCAGGTGGATGGCTTCGAACAGCTGGGCCTCATTGCCGATTGCACCGTCGGTCAGGAAAACGACCTGGCGAACGCGCGTGGTGTCATCCGCATTCTTGTCGCGCAGCGCCGCGACGAGGGCGGGAAGCATGTCTGTGCCGCCTTCCGCATCCAGACCACGTGCAAAGGCCAGCGCCGCAGCGACATTGGTCTCATTGGCGTCGACGGCGTCGGGAAAGACCTGTTCCATGGTGTTGTCGAAGCGGATGACGTTGAACCGGTCTGTTGGTTCAAGGCGCTCGAGGGCAAAAATCAGGGCTTCACGCGCCTGTTGCATCGATGTACCGGCCATGGAGCCGGAATTATCGATCACGAAAATTGTTTCGCGCGGCCGACGGGGCGTATCCGCGCCCAGTTCGGCCGGGGGCAGGATCTGCGCCAGCAGATAGGTCTGGCCATTCCACTCTTCGGTAAACAGGGCGGCGCTGGCCTGGGTGCGGTCTGCAGGCTGCCAGGTGAGGACAAAATCGCGATTGGCGGGAATGGGACCGTTAGCCAATTCGATCGAGGCTTCGCCCGGGGCAGTGTGGCGCACCAGGGTGGCGTGATACTGGCTGGCAATCTCGCCCAGCTCGAAACCGGCGTCCAAAGAAGCGCGGATCGTAACGGGCAGGCGCAGGCCTTCTTCCGGCTCGCCCTCCGGCAGCATCAGCGGCGGGGTAATCCGCTGAGCGTCCGGTACCGTTGAGCCCCGGGTCGAGCCCATGGCGGCGAGCAGATAGCCGACATCCTGCGGGATGTAGCGCGGCGTGATTGCGAGCGGCACACGCACTTCGAACTGACCGTCGTTCAGGCGGGCAATATCCTGATACTCGATCTGTACGATAATGGTTTCACCCGGGCCGATATTGGCCACGGATGTTGTGAACATGTTGGGGCGTTCTTGTTCAACCAGGCTGGCGCGCTGGCCGGCTTCGCGAGCACGCTCATAGATCTGGCGCGCCTGCTGGCGCTCATGGATCTCGCCTTCGATAAAGCGATCACCGATCTGCATGCGCAGGCGGTCGACGCCGCTGTCCTCGGGCATCGGGAAGAGATAGGTGCCTTCGACCCAGGCATCCGAGGGGTTTTCAAACCGCTGGGTCACGATGGCGCGCACGACCGGTCCGGAAATATCGAGTTCGATGTCCGTCGCGATCATCGGTGCGGGTACATACACACCGTGTTCCATGGTCTTGAGCAGCAGGGCGCCTTCATTGATCTCGCTGAGGCGGACCATGCCTTCCGGCGTCGCTGGTGCCTCATCGGCGAGCGCGTCGGACCAGAGAAACAAGCTGGCGGCAAAAGTTGCGACTGCGATGATGAGACCGAACCAGGCCTGTCCACCGGCGGCGTTGCGTGCGTGTGAAGTCATCGACTTCCTCCCCATAAGCAGCGAGCCAAGATGACGACCCGCTTCCCTTCCGCTGCGGAAATTGCTCCCGGATCAAGGATGGGAGAGGGCGCGTTTGAGGCGATTGCGGGGAAAATTGGGGCAAATTGGGGGCGCGCGGTGAACCCTACTAAAAATTTAGTTGAATGGATTTTGCCCTCGTCTATCCCTAGGATCAGTTACTAAGGAATTCGTAGATGGCGCGTCCCACATCCCCGCAACTGACCGAGGCCGAACAACGCATCATGGACCAGCTCTGGGCCATGGGCGAGGCGAGTGTTCGCCAGCTCACCGAAGCGCTGGAGCCGAAATACGGGCTTGCCTACACCACGGTGCTGACCACGGTGCGCATCATGGCAGACAAGGGGTATGTGGACTTTCGCAAGGATGGGCGCGCTCATATTTTCCGCCCGACGCTCTCGCGGGAAGGTGCCCAGCGCAAGGCGATTGGGTCGGTCATGCAGTCCCTGTTCGGCGGGTCGCCACAGGAGCTGGCCCAGCACCTGGTCGCCGAGGAGCAACTGACGCTGGATGATATCGAGGCGCTGCGAGCGGCACTGATCGCCAAGCATGGAGACCGGTCATGAGCTCCGCCGTTATCAATGCCGGGCTGATCGCCCTGATCGCCTCCGCTGTCTTCCTGCTCGCGCTGCTCATCTTCGATCGCCTGGCGCCGATGCGCTTCATCAAGGAGCGGCATGACCTCGCCCTGACGGTCTGGCTGGTCGTGCCCCTGGTCTTTGCCCTGGCGCTGCAACCCAAACCGGTGCCCGAAGAGGTCGAGTTTCTGCCCGACGGCATCAATGCAGCCATTGCCGAGGCCGATAGCGAAACCCGGTTTGCGACGGCCCTCCCGGCTGTTTCCAACCCGATTGCCGATCTTGTTCCCCGCGGGCTGCCCTGGGCGTCACTGGTGTTTGCGATCTGGATGACTGTAAGCGCCTTCCTGCTGACGCGGTTATTGATCGATCTGGGCGCCTTGCTCCTCCTGCGTGTGCGCAGCACGCCAATCGTGCTCCCGGCGGGGCTTGGACTGTCCAGACGAGTCGATATCCGCCAGGCCGCAGGTGTTTCGTCCCCCTTGATGGCGGGCTATTTCCGCCCGGCGATCTACTTGCCAACCGATTTCAAACTGGACGCCTCTGCGCGCCCCATCCTCGAGCATGAGATTGCGCACCTGACCCGGGGTGATGCCTGGACGGTCCTGGGCCTGCGTATCCTCGGTGCGGTATTCTGGTGGGTCCTGCCCTTGCGGTTTGTTGACCGCCATCTCAGCCGCACTCGAGAAGCGCTGTGCGATGAAATCGCTGCCCGGATTACAGGCGAGCCGATCAAGCTGGCGCACGCCCTGCTGGATACGGCCCAGCGACAGCTCGCCCGCCCGTCACTGGCGCTGGCTGCCGGATCCGGAAAAACCGCATTGGCCAGCCGTATCCAACACCTCTCCTCCATCGATGTCGAAACCAGAAGGACACCTGTCATGCGTATTGCGCTCCTGCTCCCGGCCATTGCCGCTGCCGCCTTTGTCGCAACTCCGAAAGTCGGCGCCGCCGTCAATGATGAGCGACGGGTGTGGAGCTATGACATGGAAGATGTCTCTCCGCTCTATCATGCCGCGCATCGGGGTCGCCTGGCGGATATCCGCGCCATGTTGGAAGCGGGCGCTGATCCAAACGAGATCTCCTATGGCGATGGTGCGCCCTTGTTTGCAGCCATCCGCTCTGGTCGCCGTGATGTCTTCGATTTGTTGATGCAATACGGCGCGGATCCCGATCTGGCGGTCGATGGCGACGGATCGCCCATGATCGCTGCGGCCCGCAATGGCGAGCTCGACATGCTGCAAGCGATGATCTCCAGCGGGGCGTCCGTTGATGCGGGTGTGGCCGGCGATGGCAATCCGCTGATCGCGGCCGTCCAGGTGCGTGACCGCCGCATGGTCGAATTCCTGCTCGAAGCCGGGGCCGATCCCAATGCCTATGTCTGGGCCGATGAAACGCCAATGGTCGCGGCGGCCCAGAACGGCGATATCGAAATCGCAGAAGTGCTGGCTGAGGCCGGCGCCGATCTCTCACTCACCGTATTCGCTCCCAATCGCAGTGGCGAGGGTGAATACCGGTCACCGATCAGCGAGGCGCGTCGCAAAGGGCATGCGCGCATGGAAGCCTGGCTGGAGCGCCGGGGGGCGCAACATCAGCCGCCTGCTGAGTAGGCTTTCTAAGTAAAGGACTTCACACATGAAGATGATCACTTCACGGACCGCGGTGGCCGTGGTGGCGGGAGCGGCTTGCCTGCTCTCACCGGCCGCGTGGGCCCAGACACCATCGGATTTCACCTCGCAATTGCGTCCGCGCTTCTGGGTTGGAGACGATGAAACCCGCTATTCGCTTGCCGAGCGCATGGACCACTACGGCGTGCCCGGTGTTGCCATCGCGATCATCCAGGATGGCGACCTTGTCTATGCAGAAGGTTTCGGTGTTCTGCAGGCGGGCGGAGACGAAGCGGTGAATGCGCATACCGTGTTCTCCGCCGGGTCGGTCAGCAAGATTGCAACCTCCGCCCTGACGCTGCGTCTGCATGAGCTCGAGCAGCTGGATATCAATGCCCCGGTCTCCACACAGCTGGTGAGCTGGCAATTGCCCGAGAGCGAGTTTGATAACGAGCGGGTGACGCTGCGTACCATTCTTTCGCACACGGCCGGTTTCAACGTGCACGGTTTTCCGGACTTCCAGCCAGGCGCTGCGCAGCCAAATGTGTATGACACCCTGAACGGAAGCGCCCCGGCCCTGACCGAGGCCCTGACGCTGACCTTCGAGCCGGGCTCGACCTATCGCTATTCCGGCGGTGGTTTCACCCTGGCCCAGCTGATCATCGCCGATCAGACAGACACGACCTTCGAAGCAGCGGCGGAAACGCATCTGTTCGCACCGCTGGGGATGAGCCGGTCGAGCTTTGCCAACCCGCTGCCGGAAGACCATGGCAATATCGCACGCGCGCATGATCGCCAGGGTGAGCCGACGGCGCTTCCGCGTGGTTATGAAAGCATGCCGGAAATGGCGGCGTCCGGGCTGTGGACCAGTTCCCACGATCTTGGACTGCTGGTGGCGGGTCTGATCAATGATTACCGCGGAGAGGGTGACTATCTGGGCCGCGAGACGGCGATTGACATGATGTCACGCGTCGCCCGCAGCCAGCATGGGCTGGGCCCGCGCATCGAGCATGCCGGCAACCAGTATTTCTTCCACCATGCCGGGGCCAACAATTCCTATCAGAGCTGGATGGAAGGGCATCTGGTGACCGGTGACGGCCTGGTGGTCCTGACCAACGGCGCCAATGGCAATGCGCTGCACATGGAGATCCGCAATGCGGTTGCCGATGCGATGGGCTGGCAGATCAATGCGCCTTACCGCCTCCCCGAGCTCGAGATTCCTCAGGCCACGCTGGCGAGCATGACGGGCCGTTTTGCTCCGAATGATCGTGTTCCACTGGATATGCGCCAGCAAATGGTCAGCGGCATTTATGCCTGGGATCTCGAGGTCACGCTGGTTGACGGGCAGTTGCAGGTCGGCCGCGTAGGCGGAGACTTCGCCTTGCCGCTGATCCCGGTGACGCCGACGCGGTTCGTGATTGATGGTCTGGCGATGCGCGAGGGTGTTGCCGAGCTGGAGTTTCACCGGGACGCCACGCGCCAGGTGAACGGGATGAGCTTTCACATCGCCAATGCGAGCACTCACTATGAGCGCATGAACGCGGCGGATTGATCCCTGTGAGGCGGGGGTGGTGCCCCCGCCTTGCTTCTACTTGGTCTGGATTGCAGCCGGAAGTTGTATTATGTATAGATAAAAACATAACCATTTCAATGTTATGGCCTTCTGCGAATTGAGATGTTCCGTGATTTCAACGCGTAAGCGTGTGGTTTCAAATAAAAACTTTAATTAGAGATTTGGAAACCATCTCGGTACGAACATAGCCGCGAACAAAAATTGTGGATTTTGCGATGTCCTTGCCTACGTTGAATGTTACGCACCGGATCGCCATTGCCGTTGGTGCTCCGATCCTCGCCCTCGTCTTTTTTACCGGCCTGTTCGTGTTGGAGCACCGGAACGATGCCGCGCGGATGCGCAGTATCGCCGAGTTGACGGAGTTCGGACGTACGATGAGTGCGGTCATCCACGAGCTGCAACGCGAGCGTGGCAATTCCGCCGGCTTTGTGGGCTCCCAGGGTGGGAGCGAGTTTACTGCCCGGCTGGATCAGCAAAGGGCACGGACAGACCTTGTCGTGTCGCAGTATTTCGGCGCCCTGCAAGAGCACGAGCCTGGCAAGTACAGCGAGGAGTATGCTGAGGCGATCGAAGGCGTGAACTCACAATTGCGCGCTCTGGCCCAGCATCGCGGGGCCGTTGATGCGCTGGAGCTCAATCTAGGACAGACCGTTTCGCCTTATACGGCGATCATCAACGGCATTCTCCACGCCTATGTCCAGGAGATCCATGTCTCTGATGATGCCGGTTTGACAGAGGGTATGATCTCGCTGCTCAACCTGATGGAAGCCAAGGAAAATGCCGGCATCGAACGCGCCGTCGGCGCCAATTCGCTGGGGTCGGGCACGGTCAATCGCGCCAATCACCGCCGGTTGACGGAGCTTCAGGCCGCCCAGGAAGCTTTCCTGGCCGAATTCAGCATGCTCGCCGGTCCGGAGTGGGGCGAGCGCATGAGCCGTGCTGTCGAGCCGACGCTTGAAGCGGTGCAGAACTATCGCGATACCATGAGCGAGGGCGGTTATGGCGCCTCTGTGCCTCAGGGCGAGGGCGGTGCCTGGTTCGACGCATCGACACGTCGCATTGATGCGCTGATGGATGTCGAGGCGGAATTTGCCACCTATCTTGCCGACATGGCCACGGTCCGCCTTGAGGCCGCCAACCGCTCCGCCTGGTTCTACGCTGTTCTCGCCACGCTGGTGACCCTGGCAACGATCTGGGTCTCGATCCAGATCGCGCTCGGCGTGGTTCGTCCGATCAAGATGATCACTGATAATCTGGAGCGTATCTCCGCTGGCGAAGCGAATATCGACATCCGGGGTCTCGACCGCCAGGACGAAATCGGGGTGCTGGCCCGGGCGGCGCGCGATTTCCTGGCCGATTCCGAGCAGCGTCGAGCCCTGGAAGCGGCCAATAAGGCCAAAGACAAGAAGGCGATGGAGGAACGGACCGCTTACATGAAGCAAATGTCGGAAGAGGTGGAAAACGCGTCCGAGCGCAGCCTCGGGCGGGTCGTGGAATCTGCGTCCGACATCCGCGAGCGTTCCCTGGCCGTCAAAGCCTCGCTCAGCGATGCCGTGCACAAGGCCGAGAGCGTGGCCGAACGGGCGCGCGTCTCTAGTGCCCAGTCGTCGGATGCTGCGGAACAGGCCGACCAGCTGATCTATGCCATCAACGAAGTCACGGAACAGATCACCAGGAGTGATGGCCTCGTGCGCGATGCGGTTGGCAAGGCATCCCAGTCCAGTGAAGCGGTCAACGAGCTGCGCGATGCGGCGTCCCAGATCGGCAATTTCATCGAAATCATCAACGGCCTGGCCGAACAGACCAACCTGCTGGCGCTCAACGCCACCATCGAGGCGGCCCGCGCCGGTGAAGCCGGCAAGGGCTTTGCGGTTGTCGCGTCCGAGGTGAAGGCCCTGGCGGCACAGACCAACAAGTCTGCCAGCGAGATTTCTGAGCGCGTGTCCTCTATCCAGGGACGGACCCAGGACACGGTCACGGCAATTGATGCCATCGCGTCCTCGATTGATACGCTAAGCGAAGTTACGACCGCTGTCTCGGCGGCAATGGAAGAGCAGCGCGCCTCGACCAGCAGCTTCCTCGGATTTGTCGAGCAAACCCGCAGTGCGACCAGCGATGTGGCCGCGGGGGTAGAGGAAATCCGCGGCGTAGCCGAGCGCGTTTCCAGTGAGGCCGAGGCCTTTGCCTCGACCGCGGACGACATGGCCGACATGTCGGAACTGGCTCGCTTTGAAATTCCTCGCATCGTTACGGCGGCGTCTAACGAGGCGGAAGAGGAAACATCCAATATTCGCGACCGCATTCAGATCGAGGGCAATGATCTGGACGTTGACAGCGAAGGCGTCGCTCTTTGGGGATAAATGAATGCAGCATTCGATTTCAACATCCGGAGACGGGGCGGTCATCGCGCTGTCCGGCACCTTCACATTTGACGATCACAAGTCCGCACGGGCCCTGATGCGCCAGTTCTGCGAAGGCGAGAGCAGCCGCGTCGTCTATGACCTGTCCGGCGTGACGTCGATCGACAGTTCGGGAATCGGATTGTTGCTGATGACCAATGACCGGCTGAACAAGGCGTCCAAGAGCTTCGCCTTGCGCGGGCCGACCGGCCTTACCGAACGGGCGCTCCATCTGGCGCGGGTCGGAGATCTCATTCCTATTGAGGCCTGATTAGGAGGCTCCTGACATGAGAGCAATTTTGTGTAGCGGTCTGGCCTTGCTGGCCGCGAGTGGCGCTGCTACGGCGGACGATATCTTCCATCTCGATGGACGTCTTCGTTTCGAAAGCGCCGATTTTTCCGGCAATGCCAATACCGCAGAGGCGCTGAGCTGGCGCAACCGGCTGGGGGCGGAATTCTCGTTTGGTCAGGGCTGGAGTGTCCTGGTTGAAGGGGAACATGTCTTTCATCTGATTGATGATTTCAATGACACGGTGAACGGCCAGACCCAGTTTCCGGTCATCGCGGATCCGGAAGCGACAGAGCTGAATCGGCTGCAGCTGGCTCATGTCAGCGATGGTCGCTCCTTTGTGCTCGGTCGCCAGCGCATGGTGATCGGGGATTCCCGGTATGTCGGCAATGTCGGCTATCGTCAGAACGAGCAGACCTTTGACGCGGTGCGCCTGGATTTCGAAACCGCGGGCGGTATCGAGTTCGGCTATGCCTATCTCGACCGGGTTCATCGCATTTTCGGTGATGACAGCCCGGCGGGGGAGTGGGATCTCGATACCCATCTCGTCACCGCGAGCAGTGCGCTGGGCGCCGGCACGTTGAGCTTTACCGGCCTGTGGTTCGAGAACCAGGATGTTCCGGGCATGTCCAGCCAGACGCTGGCCATCCAGTGGAGCCATGTGCATGCGCTGGAGAGCGGGCAGTTTGACTATTACGTCGAATTCGCCAACCAGACCGATTACGGCAATGCGACCGGACCGAGCTATGATCTCAGCGCCCTTCGTCTGCAGCTGCGCATGCGTGGTGAACGTTTCGGTGGCTGGGTCGGCCTGGAAAGCCTGGACGGTAACGGTGCGCGCGGTTTCGCGACGCCGCTGGCGACCCTGCACAAATTCCAGGGGTTTGCCGATGTCTTCCTGGGCACGCCCGCGAACGGCATTCGCGACCTTTATGTCGGCGGTTCGGCGGGTTTCGGTGACGGCGCCCTGCTCAGCAACCGCTCTGTCAATGTGATCTGGCACCATTTCGAAGCTGAAAATGGTGGTGCGGACTACGGTTCGGAGCTGAACATCGTGTTTAATGGCCGGGTGACCGAACGGGTTGGTTTCCAGCTCAAATATGCCGATTTCGACGGCGCGACGGGTGGGCCGGCATCGCGTGAGCGACTGGCGCTGGCCCTGTCCTATTCCTATTGATGTGCCGGCCGGAGGCTGAGCCTCCGGCCGCACGGTCTGCTCATCTATTCTGCTGCAACGGTTTCCCGAGGCGCCCAGTCAAACTGCTGGAAGCGATCGTCGACCGGTGTGTCTGCGAAGTGATTGACGTAGTTCGACAAAACCTTGTGTGACAGGCCCAGGACCACGTCGAGGATGTTGGCGCGGGTGTAGCCCGCGGCCAGGAAGGCCTCGACCTCAGCGTCCTCCACGACACCACGATTGCGCAGCGTGCTCAGCGTGAACTGGCGCAAGGCTTCAAGCTTTTCATCCGGCAGGGGGCGATTGTCGCGCAGGGCGTTGATCACATCGTCTGCCACGCCCTGCATATGGGCGATGCCGGTGTGAGCCGGCACGCAGTAATGGCAATTGTGCTCTACATTGATGGTCAGCCAGACAACATTCTGCTCAACCGCGTTCAACGTGGATCTGGAAAACAGCCCGCCGAGCAGCTGATAGGCTTCCAGCGTTGAGGGTGCTTCCGCCATGACGGCGTGCAGGTTCGGGATGAACCCGAACGACTTCTGTGAGTTTTCGAGCAGCGGCTTGGACCCTTCCGGGGCGCTCTCGGGGGTGTGCAGCGTAAAGTCAGTCATCGGGAGGATGTCCTGTTGTTATGCGGCGCCCAGTCCGGCGTCTGGGCACAGGTCGGTATGGTCCTGCAATTTTGCAAGGCGGGTTCGTTCAAGTGATTGTGAAACACCGGTGACGGAGGGATTGCCTTCATGGTGACAGCGAGTACGGTCGTAGTCCCAACCGCCCATTTCAGGATCGCCATCATGACTTTCAAACCGTCCGAAGCGCTTTCGCGTGTGAAACCCTCTGCGACGCTGGCTGTCACGCAGAAGGCGCGTGATCTTCGTGCCAAGGGCGTGGACGTGATTGGCCTTGGCGCGGGCGAGCCGGATTTCGATACGCCGGAGCACATCAAGGATGCGGCGATCGACGCCATCCGCCGGGGTGAGACGAAATACACCGCCGTAGACGGCATTCCGGAACTGAAAGATGCCATCATCAAGAAATTCCGCCGCGACAATGCGCTGGACTATTCGGCGAGCCAGATCCATGTGGCGCCTGGCGGCAAGCCGGTCATCTACAATGCTTTCGCAGCGACACTGGATGCAGGCGATGAGGTCATCATTCCGGCACCCTATTGGGTGACCTATCCCGAAGTCGTGCGCCTGCAGGCCGGCACGCCGGTCGAGGTAAAGACGAAAATCGAGAATGGCTATAAGATCACGCCGGCCGAACTGGACGCCGCCATCACGCCGCGCACCAAATGGCTGATCCTCAACTCGCCCTCGAACCCCACCGGCATGGGCTATACGGCGGCTGAGCTGAAGGCGCTGGCCGAGGTGCTGCTCCAGCATCCGCATGTCTGGATCATGACGGACGACATGTATGAGCACATCGTCTATGACGGTTATGAATTCGCCACCATCGCCCAGGTCGAACCGCGTCTATATGATCGCACGCTGACGATGAATGGCGTGTCCAAGGCCTATTCCATGACCGGCTGGCGGATCGGTTATGCCGCTGGCCCGGAGGCGTTGATCGCCGGCATGCGCAAGGTGATCTCTCAGACGACCTCCAATCCGTGTTCCATCAGCCAGTGGGCAGCCGTCGCCGCGCTCAACGGCGATCACAGCTTCCTCAAGCCGCGCAATGAGGCCTTCCTGCGTCGTCGCAATCTGGTGCTGGCAGCGGTGGAAGAGGCCGAAGGCCTGGTCGCCCCGACACCGGAAGGCGCCTTTTACGTGTTCGCGGACTGCGCAGGCGCGATGGGCAAGAACACACCCTCTGGCCAGGAAATACTGAATGATACGGACTTCTGCGCCGCCCTGTTGGAGGCCGAAGCGGTCGCCGTCGTGCCGGGCATTGCCTTCGGATTGGAGCCCGGCTTCCGCATCTCCTATGCGACGGATGACGATACGCTCGTCGAAGCCGGAAAGCGCATTCAACGCTTCTGCGCCTCGCTGAAATAGTATCGAGAAATTCAATTGTTCGATTAGTAATTACTAATTGGATCTATTGATCAGGCTCGGGCATAAGTTTTCCCAAGGCAGCATATGCTGCGCAACCAAACCAGGGAGAGCGATATGAGCTTCAATATGGGTCTGACCGAAGAGCAGCGACTGGCGATGGCCGACGCGGTGAGCGCCGTACTGGCGGATACCTATGCGCTGTATTTCAAGACGCATGTCTATCACTGGAATGTCACGGGGCCGCGCTTCCACGATCTGCACGCCCTGTTTGAACTGCAATATAACGAAATGTGGACCGCGACCGACGAGATCGCGGAGCGCATCCGGGCGCTGGGCGTCAAGGCTCCCAATTCCTATGCCGCCATGGGCGCGGCGGCAACGCTGGGCGCGGAAGCCGGCGAGGCGGATGCCGACGCGATGGTCGCTGATCTTCTCAAAGGTCATGAAGTGGTGGTCGCCACTATCCGCAAGGCGCTCGAACTGGCGAGCGAACACGGCGATGAGGCCACGGCTGACGTATTGACGCCGCGCCTTACCGTGCATGAGAAAACCGCCTGGATGCTGCGCTCGACGCTGGGCTAGTTTTCCACACATTATCACGAGCAAAAAAAAGACCCCGGCCAATCGGCCGGGGTTTTTGGTGAGGTATGGGCAAAGAAAAAGGCGCCGGTCCTTAAGGGGAGGAGAAGGGACCGGCGCCAGAAACAGCATACCGATTAAGGGGAGGAGTTCGGTATGCGTCAACTTGGTGAGGCTGCGGGCTCGCCGCTGCGTCTGTGAGGAGATATATGCCCCATGCTGCGTCGCAGCAGAAGACATGTTGTCGCAGACTTGCCATGCATAAATGCGGCATCTAGTTACAACTCCCATGCGCGTGCAGCTGGCTTGATTATATCCCAAAACGTGAACTCTTACCCTTTCTTAACCGTCAGATTGCGATGAGAACGCCTGGGGTTGAGGAATACGGATATTCAAATGATGCTGCTCAAACGCGCGTCCCGGCCAGCCTTGGCCGAATCCGCCGAGGTGGTCACAGTCCAGCCGGACTGGATTGACGATCTGGCGCATGTACTCGACCGGGTCGCTCAGGGGGAAAAGCCGGCCTTGCCCGATCTGCCGGACGTCCTGGCCGGTGCCCTTGCGCGGCTCTATGGCGCAATCGATGCGCGCGACCAGGTGTCCCTGGAACGCTCCGTCGGCTTCTCCATGCACGGCAGTGAGGCCATGGCAGCCGTCTCCCGGGCGACCGGTGATATCCGGGATGTTGACCATCAGGCGCAATCCATGTCCTCGGCCATTGAACAGCTCAACGCCTCTGTCCAGCAGATCTCGAGCTTTTCCGGGACGGCTGCAAACAATCTGTCCGACTGTGTGCAGGCCACCAGCCACGGCCTGGAACAAGTCTCCAACTCAGCCGCTCAGATGGATTCCATCGAAGCGGCCTACACCAGCATTGTAGGGCGTGTTGAACAGCTTGAGGCGGCGTCTGCGCAAATCACCAATATCGTCGACACGATTTCCGCGATTGCCGGACAGACCAACCTGCTCGCTCTGAATGCGACGATCGAGGCTGCGCGTGCCGGTGAAGCGGGGCGGGGTTTCTCTGTCGTCGCGGAGGAGGTCAAGGCCCTGTCCGGTCAAACCGAGAAGGCGACGGGCGATATCCGGTCCAAGATCGAGAACCTCCAGGGCGAGGTCACGGGCATTATCGACGCCGTCCACGGTTCCATGACGGCGATCAAGGATGGCAAGACGGCCAGCGATGACGCCGCGGAAAGCGTGCGCTCGGGCGTCGACCTGGTTCAGTCCAGCTCCAGCCTCGTCTCCGAAATCGCGCGTTTGATGAGCGAACAGACCGGCGCTGCGCAAGAACTGGCCCGGGGCGTGTCCGGTGTCGCGACGGCTTCACGCCAGGCGACCGAACGGGTCGAACAGGTCATCGAAGCCGTTGCCGCGTCGGAAGCAATCGTCAATGAAAGCTTTGCCGACCTCGAGCAGCGTGACGTGCGCGACTATGTGCTCCATCGCGCAAAGTCAGACCATTTCCTGTGGAAGAAGAATTTGTCAGAGAAATTCGTCGGTCGAAACACGATCCAGGCGGCAGATCTCGCGGACCATCACGACTGCCGTCTGGGCAAATGGTATGACGCTGTTCAGGACCCGGCTTTTGTCGGCGATCCGCTCTTCCAGCGTCTTGTCGAGCCTCACGCGGAATTCCATCGGCAGGGCAAGCTTGCGGCAGAACTGCACGAGCAGGGCCAGCGCGAAGCCGCCGAGGAGGCGGCCCACGCCATGGAAGCCGCTTCGGCGGACGTCATCGGTATTTTGGAAAGCCTGATCGCCAAGCGGCGCCTGGCCTAGACGTCCCAGCGGCGCGCCTGTTCAATCAGGAAGTCGCGGAAGGACGCGATGCGCCGCGATCCACGCAACTCGCTGGGATAGACAAAGAAAATCTCGAAGTCCGGCCCGTCGATATGCGGCAGGACGCGTTTGAGGTTCGGATTTTCCCGCGCCACATAATCCGGCAGCGCTGCGATGCCCATGCCGGACTGGACCGTTTTGGCGACGCCATAGATCGTGTTCACCTCGATGACGGCCGGCCGCGGCTCCTCATCATCCTCGCGGCCCAGGCGTGCCGCCCAGTCCAGTCCCGGGATCGGTGCCATCTGCGGCGGGCCGTACTGGATGATGGAATGATCGTTCAGATCGTCCGGCGTTTTCGGTTCTCCGCGCTGGGCAAGGTATTCAGGACTGGCGTAGAGGTGTTGGCTGGCGCTCATCAGCTTGCGCTGGACCAGGTCATTCTGTGTGGATGGCCAGGGACGGATGCCCACCTCGGCTTCCAGGCCGGCGAGGTCCAGCTCGTGATCGTCGAGCATCAGGCGAATGTGGATGTTCGGAAACGCGTCGTGGAACTCGCTGAGACGCGGTGCCAGCCACATGGCACCGAGCGCTGTCGGTGCCGTGACCTTGAGCTCGCCGGAGGGTTCATCGCGGGTGTCGTGGACCTTGGCTTCCGCGATGGCGACCTTGGCCGCGATATCGTGTGCGGCTTCGTAAAGCAGATTGCCGGGCTCGGTCGGGATCAGGCCCCGCGCATGGCGGTGAAACAGGGTTACACCGAGATCATCCTCCAGCGCGGCGATCTGACGGCTTACAGCCGACTGGGAAAGCCCCAGCATTTCCGCAGCCTTGGTCAAGGAGCCAGCCTGTGCGGCGGCATGAAAGGTTTTCAGCTTGTCCCAATCCATGGGCGCGGTCTCCAGCCACGACTCAAGAATGGAACGCACCTTAAACTATTCAGTACAAAGCGCGAGATGCCCGCGAAGGGCGGCTGCAGGTGGGCGGGCTATTGCCCGCCGCTGCCCCGGCGCAGAAGGACGCTGCCATTGCTGTCCTCTTCCGGAATCTCCGCCGTATAGTCCGGGCTGTCCGGATCTTCGGTCGGGATATCAATGGTATAGACCTCGCCATAACGGCCCTGGCGGAAGAGTTCGATGCGGCGTTCGACGACGGCATTCATCAACATCACACCATTGCTCGGCAGGACGCCACAGGCGGGCGAGCCCGAGACACTGGGCTGACGGTCATTGAATGGATCGGCATTGGAGACCGTCATTGGTGAGGGGCCTGCGGCTCCGCGGCAGCGCAGCGAACCATTGACCATGTCGGCAATGCCCCATTCCTCGACAATCGGACGAACCCGTCGGCGTTCATCGATCTCGGAGATCGTTGCACCCCGGGCGTATTCCAGCAGGTGCGCGCGCAGGTCCGCGTCGAAATTCGGGAAGAAATCGGCACCTTCCTCGTACAGGGTGGAGACGCGCAATTCGCGCGGGTGCGTGTCGACACCGCGCAGGGAGTTGATGAACTCGCGCGCATTGGAGTTCAGCTGTCGCCAGACGGTCTCGCCGCTATAGGCGGTGTTACGGATTTCCGGACCGCCAATGGCGCCGCTGAAGAAACCGTACATCACTTCCGGCTGGTCCCATTGCTCATAGACAATGCGCAGGCGGATATCGTTGAGACTGAGCGGCACGCCGGCGACCGTGAGGATTTTCGCGTCGTGCAGGCGTTCGCGGTTCTCTCCGACGCGAATACGCTCGACGTCAGAGACGGGATAGACCTGCATGATCTGCTCGATCACGGCGATATTGTGCAGGTTCAGCCAATAGGCGAGCTGCTCGTCGCTCGACAGATTGCCAAACTCGATCTGGGAGGGAATGGCTTCCAGTTCCTCGCGATACTGGGTGATCGCGATCTGGTATTCCTCGGGCAGCAGGTGGAAAATCACCCGGTTGCCTTCATAGCGATAGCGCGAAATGTTTTCGCTGCTCAGGCGCGTGCCGGTGGTAATCGCGCGGCCGCGCTCGGGGATGCGGTCCATCGGCGGGACGTTCAGTACGATGCCGCCGAGGATTTCCGACAGTGTGCCGTAATCAATGCGCATGCCAGACTCGTCATTGAAGGCCGAAAACTGCTCGAAACCGTCCGGCACAGCCGTATCATTGGCCATGGCCACAGGCGTGGTCAGCAGGGCAAGTGCAAGCCCGGAAATCAAAGTGCGACGCATGATCTATCCCTCTCGTTCACGAACGCGTGATCACTAATTATCGCGTCCGGAATATTCCCATACTTACCCCTCCATGAAGAACAGGTAAGGGAGATGAGACAGCTAGGTCCCATCCCCCCTTTAGTCCAGAGCGATCAGGGAAAATTGATCAGGCGTCAATCGAGGCCATGCCCTGTTCATTGTAGCGGGCGCCTTGCACCTTGTCGGCCAGCGCGTTGAGCGTGGCCATCTGAGCGTCGCTCAGCTCGATCTCGCCCGAGCCCAGATTGACCTGCAGATTGGCCAGCTTGGTCGTGCCGGGGATGGTCAGGATGTTTTCACCGCGATTGAGCACCCAGCGCAGGGCGATCTGGGCCGCTTCCACCTTGAGACCGTCCGCGATGCTCTTGATTTCCTCGACCAGGGCGAGATTGGCTTCATAGGCACCGTCGGCAAAACGGGGCTGATAATCACCGGAGCGGAAATCAGCGGGACGGTTTTCCGCTGTGAAACGCCCCGTCAGCATGCCGCGTCCCAGCGGGGAGTAGGCGACCAGCGAGGCGCCGATCGCATTGAGTGTGGGCAATTGCGCCGCTTCGATATCGCGGGAGAAGATAGAGTATTCCGACTGCAGTGCTGCGATGGGATGGACCGCGCTCGCACGCTTGAGCGTTTCCGCAGAGGCTTCCGACAGGCCGATCGCGCGGACCTTGCCTTCCTCGACCAGCCTGGCCATGGCGCCGACCGTCTCTTCGATCGGGCGGCTCTGGTCCATGCGGTGCATGTAGTACAGATCGATATAGTCCGTCTTGAGCAGGCTGAGCGATTCCTCGACCGCGCGGCGTGCATTGGCTTCCGAGCCGTCAATGCCGACAAACTCGCCGGTCGACTTGTCCCGCAAGGGGCCGAACTTGGTGGCGATGACCACCTTGTCCCGCTTGCCGGCAAAGGCCTCGCCCAGCAGGGCTTCATTCGCACCCATGCCGTACATTTCCGCGGTGTCGAAATGGTTCACACCCAGATCGATCGCCTCGTGCAAGAGGCCGATGGCCTCGCTTTTCTCTGTGGCGGGCCCGTAAAACTCCGACAGGCCCATACAGCCCAGTCCGATCGCATTTACAGAGATACCCGTTTGTCCGATTTCGCGTGTGATCATGTTCAAATCCCCTGCGTCAGGAAGTTTCCGATGCGCTGCTGTGAGCGCTCACTCGCATATTGTGAGTGTTTACTCACAGCGCAAGAGGGTGGCCGAAAAAAATACGCGGATCAGTGGACAGAATAGCAGAGAAGCTTGGGTTTGTGTGCTCCGCCTAAACTGCCCAGGCCTGCCAGGCTGCATCAATGGCGGCGTTGATCTCTGTGTCGGACCAGGCTTTGCCCTGATTGATCTGTTTCAGCATCGACACCAGCGGCGGAAAGAAAAACGCCACCAGGACATCACGCTGCAGATTGCGGATCTCTCCGGACGCCTGGCCGTCTTCAATGATCGAACAGATATGATCCATGATGCGTTCGTGGGCCGCGCCGCCTTCCTGGCGGGAGAGGGCGCTTTCGCCGAAACGCTGTCCGAAGGTAAAGGCCGGCAGGTCGTGACAATAGGTGTTCCACATGCCCAGCCACATGGCCCGCGCCCGATCCTTGACGCTGGCGCTGTCACCCGTCTCGGCCGAGACACGTTCGAACACATCGGCCTTGAGCTGGCGGTAGGCGGCGATCAGCAGCGCGTCCTTGCTCTTGAAGTGCCGGTAGAGCGTGCCTTCTGCAAGGCCCGTACGGTCGGCGATGGCCGCCGTTGTGGCCGCGCCAAACCCGTCTTCGGCCACGATATCCATCGCGGCGCGCATGAGTTTCTCTCGAGTGGTCGACGGCTGGGTGAGCATGGACTCACATATAGGGTGTTTACGGGCCGGCTGCCAAATACCCGGCGACCGGCCCGAACTCTCTAGTCTTCAAGCGAGGCAAGATAGCGCTCGGCATCGAGCGCGGCCTGGCAGCCCATGCCGGCGGCGGTGACCGCCTGGCGATAGGTGTCATCGGTCACATCGCCAGCCGCATAAACGCCCGGGATGGAGGTCTTCGGCGTGCCCGGTTCAGTGACCAGATAGCCGCCATCCTTTGTTTCCAGTTGGTCAACGAAGAGCTCGGTCGCCGGCGCGTGACCGATGGCGATGAACACTCCGTGCGTGCTGTGCTCGGACACTTCGCCGGTCTTGATGTTCTTAAGGCGCACGCCCGTCACGGCCGGGAAGGGATCGGTTTCGCCGGTGATTTCCTCGACGACACTGTCCCAGATCACCTCGACCTTGGGGTTCTTCAGCAGGCGGTCCTGCATGACTTTCTCGGCGCGCAGGCTGTCGCGGCGGTGCACGAGCGTGACCTTGGAGGCGATATTGGCCAGGTAGAGCGCTTCCTCGACAGCGGTATTGCCGCCGCCGACCACGAAGACTTCCTTTTCACGATAGAAAAAGCCGTCACAGGTCGCACAGGCCGAAACGCCGCCGGTGGCGAAGGTCTGCTCGCTCTCCAGCCCCAGCCATTTGGCCTGGGCGCCGGTGGCGATGATCACAGAGTCGGCCGTGAAAATTGCACCGCTATCCAGTGTCAGCGTGAAGGGGCGCTGGGACAGGTCGGCCTTGACCACGAGATCGTTGATCATCTCGGTGCCGACCTTTTCGGCCTGGTCGCGCATCTGGTCCATCAGCCAGGGGCCCTGGATGACATCGGCAAAGCCGGGATAGTTCTCGACATCGGTGGTGATGGTCAGCTGACCGCCCGGCTGCAGGCCGGAGATCAGGACGGGTTCGAGCATGGCGCGCGCAGCATAGATGGCTGCCGTATAACCTGCAGCGCCGGATCCGATGATGACCAGGCGCGAGTGGCGCGTCTCAGACATGATATTTCCTCAAACGAACGGGGTTGGGCGCCCGGACAGGCGCCGATTCGACTGACCCCTATATAAGCAATCTTTGCGGCAATGCTCGCGTCTGATTGCAGCGTTACTGTTCGTTATCCGGTGTGAGCGCGCGAACCATGCCGTTATCACGCCCGCCGGTCCATCCGATGACGTCGAACGGATTGTCGATGGAGGGATCCTGGCTCATCAGATGCGCGGAGTAGAGATGCGCAGAACGCGTTCCGGAGCGGCAGTGCATGGCGATGTCGCCATCGAGTTCTTCCAGTAATTGCGTCAGCGCCAGCGTATGTTCTGGATTGGCGCCATAAGCGCCGCCAATCGGCAGTTCCACATATCGCATGCCACGGTTTTCCACCTCGGCCCGCATGTCGAAATCCAGACCGGCGGTTTCTTCCGGAGTGCGCGAGTTGACGACGGCCTGGACGCCGGCGGCGGCCCAGGCATCGAGATCCTCAAGGCCCGGCTGTTCCGCCAGGATTACACGTTCGTGCTGAACAACGGTGGCGGGCGTATCGGCTTGGCTCATGGTCAATCCCAGGCTGGCAAGAAGAGTGGTGAGAAAGTGAATCATGTCGGCATCCTTTGCTGACCCGAGCCAGCCCGCTTTTGCCAGCGTTCAAGCACTTCAGCAGCGACCCGGTCGGTTTCGGCAAAACGAGCATAGGCCCAGCGATCCAGTTGGCCAAGATAGGGGCGAACCGCGCCCCAGCCTTCCAGTCGCGCATGCAGATGAGCGAACTTGCCGGCCTCACCGCTCAGGGGCAGCGCATAGACCGGTTTGCCCGTGGTCGCGGCCTCAACGAGCATATTGGTGGATTCCTCGGTCACGAAGATCCAGTCGGCCGCGGCCAGGAAGGCGAAATAGGGATTCTCCCCCTCGCCATCGAAGAACCAGACATCATCGCGGTCGGCAAACTCCTTGCGCAGGCGCCGTCGCGACGCGTCCGGTGTCCGGCGCGAGACCGTCACCATCAGCTTGATGTCCTGGTCCAGCAGCGTGTGCAGGCGGTGGATCAGGTAGTCGGTGACCCGATCATCCAGTTTGAAGCGTTTCGAATTGCCTCCGACCAGGATGGCCGCGCGTGCGCCTGCCATCTCCGAGAGCTGTTCGGAGAACTGGGCCAGGGCGTTGGAAAACTGCGATTGTGACAGCCGGTTCGGGGACCCGATCATCGAGATCGCATTGGATTTACGCAGGCGGTCATGTTCCGGCGCGACGATCAGATCAAAGTCGCGATACCGGGTGCGGGGATCCTGAACATAGACGAAATAGCATTGCGGGAAGACGCGCCGGTGCTTGGCCGCAAGTGGGATGGCGACGCGCCCACAGCCGATCCACAGATCCGGCGCAGGGCTGGAGGGCAGGGCAACAAAGCCTTCCCTGGTGACATGCACAGTATGGATGGCGAGGCGCGTATCAGGGATTAGCCGCGCCACGGCTTCCGCCAGGCCGAGGGCCTGGTTCTCGATGCCGCGCCGTCCGTCAGAGACAACCCAGCAGACAGCCTGTTTTTGCGCGATGCCGGTCATTCGCACGATCCCCTTTGCCCTATTGCTGGACCGGACCGCCTGTGCTGGCAAGTCCAAGTCTCAGATTTTCCATGATCAAGCGGGGTGGGACGGCTATGGAATCCTTCCCTCTAGTCGGTGTGCGGGTTTGGGCGCAGAACTGCATCCACGTCGGGTTCACTCAAACCGGGCTTGACGAGGTGCTATGTTTGTAGCATCGTGTGACAAACGTAACATAAATGTGGTGATCGTCTCATGGCCGACCAGGCTCCATCCCAGGCAGAACTTATCGTCCTCAAGCAGTTGTGGGCGAGCGGCGAGCAGAGTGCCCGCGAAGTGCATGAACGGGTCGCGACGGTGACGGACTGGTCCTATTCGACGACCCGCACGCTCCTCGCCCGCATGGTCCAGAAGGGTCTTGTTGAAAAGCGCGACAGTCATGGTCTTGCGCTCTACGAGGCCGCCGAGACCAAGGTCACCCTGATCGGCAAGATGGTGAAGAGCTTCTCGCAAAAGGTTCTGGAGCTGGACGGTTCCCTGCCGGTGTCTGCTTTCTCGGACAGCAAGCTGCTGGACGAGGGCGAGCTGGACGAGCTGAGCCGTCTGCTCGAGGAGGATGAGGATGAATAGTCTTCTCGTATCCCTGTTTATCGCGCTGGGCCTGTCGGCCCTGATCGCCAGCCTGTCTGTGCGGGTCGTGGACCGGCTGGAGCGGGATCGTGACATCGAGGCCGGCAGCCGTATCGCCATCTGGCGCATGGCGCGCTTCGCTGCGCTGGCCCCGATCGCCATGGCCCTGGTCTTTTCACTCTTCCCGCAATTGACGACGGCCTTCCAGGCGCCGGATTTCCTGCGGCCGGCCCAGTCCGCACCGATTGAACAGGTTGCACCCTTCGCGGTCGATGAGCGCGCGGCGACGACATCAGCGTCTGGCGAGGTGGCCAGTGCGGGCTATGCCGCTGGCGCCGAGCCGCAGGCCGACCCAAATCCTGCGCAGGACGTCACCGCGCCTGCAACAGGATTGTCCATTCCGACGTGGGTCACGCCGATGAATGTATTGCTGGCGGCCTATCTGTCCGGCCTGCTGCTGGTGCTGGGGCGTTTTGCCCTGCGGCGCATGGCCCTGGCCGGATTGATCGCAACCAGTCAACAGCCCAGGCGCGAGCTGCGCTCGATGTACGAGCAGTGGCGCGGCCGCCTGGAGCTGGAGAGCAGTGTCAGCCGACTGGTTGTCGTTGACGCCGCGATTACCCCCTTTGTCACCGGCTGGCAGCCGACGATTGTCCTGCCGCGCAGCCTGGCTGACGAAACCCAACGACAAGCGGCGGAGATCGCTGTCGTTCACGAGCTGATCCATGTTCGCCGGGGCGATGAACGGGATCGGTTTGTCGGTGAGCTCCTCACCGTGGCGCTGTGGTTCAACCCTGCGCTGAAAGCCATCGAATCTCGGCTCTCCCATGCGAGGGAACTCGCCTGTGACGCCGAGGCACTCAAAGAGATTGGGGGGCGAGCGCAGAGACGCGCTTACGCTCGGGCCATGATCGACGCGGCAAAAGCAGGGCTCCGCCCGGCGCCCTGCCTGTCGGCTTTCGGTCCAGATAATAAAAGGAATAGAAAAATGCGGATCAAAGCGATCTTGTCCCAGTCCACCACCATGTCGTCCAAGACTTTCCTGGCTGCTGCCGGTAGTGCACTCGCCCTGATGATGGCGCCGACTTATGCTGCCCAGGCCATGGCCACCAACTACCTCCAGACCGATGCGCCTGCTGTTGTCGCTGCGACCGCCAGCACGCTGACCGCGGCTGTTGTTGCCGAGCGCGAAGGTGATACGGCGATCCGCCGGACCCTCAACGCATCGCCGCTGGCCGCGCTGTCGGCCCTGGAATCGCTGGAAGCGCTCGAGAATATCGACGAGTCGTCCATCATCGGTAATCCGGCGAACTGGATGGCGATCGGCGCGTTCGCATCCGGTGCATCCTCGACCCTGAACCTGAATATCGAGGACGAGAACGGCAATCCGGTCCGCATCAGCATCAATGAGAGCGATGGTGACCTGGTCAATATCGAATTCACCGATGATGAAGGCCGCCGCAACCACCTGCGTGCGCATGACCGAGGTGGTGATGATGCCGAAGTGACGCTGTTCCTCGACGATGCGGATGAGCCCTTCTTCCAGATCCTGGCGGCTGATGACGAAGCCAACATGCTGTTCCGCGACGATATCGGCCCGGTGCGCATGCAGGTCCGCGACCAGGATGATGACGCGACCATCATTGTTACCGACGAGCTGACCGGCGACAGCACCGAGCTCTTCTTCCAGGATACCGATGATGCCCGCCTGCTGGCTCCGGCCAATGGCCGTGTCAGCCATGTCGGTACGGACGAGCCGGGTCCGGACAGCGTTGGCCAGTATGTCGTGATCGATCACGGCTCGGGCTGGTCGACGGTTTATCACGGTCTGGAAAGCGTTGATGTGCGCCAGGGTGCGCGTATCTCGCGCGGCGATCTGATCGGTACCGGTGACCCGGACTATGATCATGACTGGGACCCGATGGACAGCGATGACAGCTTCAATTCCATCGATGTGGTCGACAATACCTCGATGTCGATCGTGCGCACGGCACAGGTTGAGCTCTAACGCCCCTTCCTAGTTCAGAGCCGAGGAACGCCCCCGGATGTCCGGGGGCGTTTTTCGCATCATTAAGCGGTTTTCATTTGCGCGAGCGCGCTACACATGTAGAGTGGTCTCGACAAGTGGACAGGATCCCGCATGAACGATATCTCGCCATCGCCCGCCGAATTGACCGTGCTGAAACATCTCTGGGCCGTCGGGCCGCAAAGTGCGCGGGAAACGCACAAGGCCGTTGCGGATGCAATGGGGTGGTCTCCCTCGACCACGCGCACCGTGTTGACACGCATGGTGCAGAAAGGCCTGGTCGACAAGGCGGACTCGCACGGCCTGGCGGTGTTTGAGGCAAAGGTACGCAAGGTGGACCTGATCGGCCGGATGATCCGCGAGTTTACCGAAGACGTTCTGGAATTGCGCGGCCCGCTGCCGGCGACCGCCTTCACCAATTCCGACCTGCTTTCCGATGATGAGGCGAACGCGTTGATGAAACTCCTCGATGAGGAGCGCAGCGCATGATGGGCTTATTGAACGCTGTCATTCTTGGCGCCGGCCTGTCGTTGATCGGCGGCCTGGTTTTGCTTCTGCTCGGACGTATCCTTGAACGGCGCGATCCGCACAGCGGCGTGGAATTGTGGCGGACCGCGCGTCTGGCCGCGATCGTTCCGCTGATCCTGGCGCCGGTTATCTATTTCATCCCTCAGGCGGCGCCCGAGAGCGTCACGCTCAATCCCCCGGTAGCACCGCTCAATACAGTCGTGGCGCCGCCGACCCCTGAGGCCTTCACCATCCCGGACAGTGCCATCTTGCTGACGGCGCTCTATCTGTTGGGACTGCTTGCGTCTGTTCTGTTTGCAGGCCTGCGCCATCTGCGCCGCTCGCGGCTCATGCGCAAGGGACAATATGCCGGTGATCTGCAGCTTGAGGCCCTGACCGGGCAGGCGTCCGACGCGGACACGCCGACGACCCGCCTGTTGATCAGTGATGAAACACGCACGCCCGTCCTGACCGGCTGGCGCGGCGTTGTGGTGGCCCCGGGACAGATCTTCGACGATCCGGAAGTGGCTCGCTATGCACTCGTTCACGAGCTGGTGCATTTGCGACGCGGGGACGAGCGCGACCGCCTGATCGGCGTCGCCCTGACCACGGTATTCTGGTTTCACTGGCCGTTGCGCCAGATTGAAAAACACCTCGATGCGGCGCGCGAAATCGCCTGCGACGCCGAGGTTCTTGAGTTGTTGGGAGGAGGGGCGCGTAAGCCCTATGCGGCGGCATTGATCACGATGATGCGGGGCGGTTTTGCAACAGCCTCTGCCTTCGGATCAAAAGACAGGAGGCACCGCGAAATGCGGATCAAATCAATTCTCTCGGCGAATGAAGGCAAGCGTTCGTCCAAACTGGCACTTACCAGCGTCCTGCTGATGAGCTGGCTGCCGGTGGCCTGTGCACAGGCCATGGCCACCGAGCGTGTGGCCAATGACCGGGAGGTCCACTTTGTCTCCCACGACGATCAGGTCATGCATGAGGTGCATGAGGAGATCCAGATCCGTCAGGTCGAGGGTGAAGACGGGGAAACCCGCTATGAAATCACGGTCGGGGGCAGCGGCACGCCGGAAGAGCGTGAAGCCCGTCGCCTGGAGCTGCTCGAGCAGTTGGAAAACGGTGAAGACGGCGTCGCGGTGTTTGTCACTGACGCCCGCATCGCCGGACATGTGGCGCCGGAAATCGTTGAACGCCTGACCGGCGAGGATGGCGCGCGCGTCGCTGTCCGTGTGCACGAGAACATTGTGCTGCACGAAGTCGATGGCGCCGACTCTGATGTGAATGTCTTCGTCCGCCGTGTCGAGGACCTCGACGGTGTCGAGATGACCGAGGATGTGCTGCGCCTGGAGAGCGCCGGCGGCCATGTTGTGCGTCTGGGCGATGCGTCCGAGAACGTCGTTATTCTGGACGTCGATGATGTGGACGCTGAAACCGTCCGCTCCTGGACGACAGAGGATGGCGGCCAGTTCGAGGTGATCGTCAATGGCGAGCCGGGTGATGCCCGCGTTCTCGAGTGGGAAGGCGAAGATGGCGAAACCGTTGAGCTGCGGGTGATCGGCGATACCGAAGGTGCGCGTCGGGTTATGCGCCATGTGCGCGTGGAACGCGCCCCGGAAGCGCCTGAAGAGCCGGAAGGTGTGCCTCAGGACGAGCCGAACAAAGCCCCTGCAGTCGAGCCCAAATGATAGTGTCCCGGGGAGTTGCTCAACCGGCACCTCCTCCCAACACCGGGGCATGAAAAAACGGCCGGAGCCCAGCTCCGGCCGTTATCTTTTGGTCTGACGGATTGGCGCTAGAGCCACTCTACCGTGACAATTTCATAGGATTTCAGGCCGCCGGGCGCGTTGACTTCGACAACATCGCCAACTTCCTTGTTGATCATGGCGCGCGCGATGGGGGAGGAGATCGAGATCTTGCCTTCCTTCACATCAGCCTCGTCGTCACCGACCACCTGGTAGCGGCTTTCTTCCTCGGTATCCTCGTCGAAGACGGTAACTGTGGCGCCGAACTTGACGGTGTCGCCACCCAGCTTGGCCACGTCGATGACTTCGGCACGGGCCAGCTTGTCTTCCAGCTCGGCCAGGCGTCCTTCGATATAGCCCTGGCGTTCCTTGGCAGCGTGATACTCGGCGTTCTCGGAGAGATCACCGTGTTCACGCGCTTCCGCGATGGCTGCAATCACGGCCGGACGTTCGACCGTCTTCAAATGTTTCATCTCTGCGTCGAGGGCTTGATGCCCCGCAGCAGTCATAGGGATCTTGTTCATGAGACCACTTATCTTCAGGAGAGCCAAAGACGCTAGCGCCGAGCGTCCTTGCTATCAAGAGTAGGTTTGCAGTGCCTGTGGTTCAAGAGCCCCCTCATCGATGCGGCGGATCGAGGCGATAGCGGCGCGCGCAGCCGATGCCGTCGTGTAACACGGGATTTTCTGGTCCAGCGCCGTGCGGCGGATGGAATAGCTGTCGAGGTGGGACTGGCGGCCCTCTGTCGTGTTGAAGATCAGCTGGACCTCGCCGTTTTTCATCAGGTCGACAATGTGCGGCCGGCCTTCAAAGACCTTGTTCACACGCGTGACCGGTACACCGTTTTCTTCCAGCGTGGTGGCGGTGCCACCGGTCGCCAGGATCTTGAAGCCCTTCATGACCAGGACGCGGCAGGGGTCGATCATCGACGCCTTGTCGCCATCACGTAGGGAGATGAAGACGCTGCCCGAGGTCGGCAGCTGGATGCCTGCACCCAGCTCCGCCTTCGCGAAGGAGGCTTCGAACAGGGTGTCGATACCCATGACTTCGCCGGTCGAGCGCATTTCCGGGCCCAGCACCGGGTCGACGCCCGGGAAGCGGGCGAACGGCATGACGGCTTCCTTGACGGAGACATGTTTCGGCGCCGGGTCTTCCAGGTTGAATTCGGAGAGTTTCGCGCCGGCCATCACCTTGGCAGCGATCTTGGCAACCGGCTCGCCGATGGCCTTGGCCACGAACGGCACGGTCCGGGACGCTCGGGGATTGACCTCGAGCACGTAGATGGTCTCGCCCTTGATTGCGAACTGGACATTCATCAGGCCGCGCACGCCGATGGCCTTGGCCATCGCGGCCGCCTGGCGTTTCAGCTCGGCAATCATCTCGGCAGAGAGCGAATAGGGCGGTAGGGAGCAGGCACTGTCACCGGAATGTACGCCGGCCTCCTCGATGTGCTGCATGACGCCGGCAATCCAGACATCCTCGCCGTCACAGATCGCATCGACATCCACCTCGTCAGCGTCCGTCAGGTAGCGATCCAGCAGCAGCGGGGAATTGCCGGACACGTTCACCGCCTCGCGCAGATAACGTTCGAAACTGTCCGTCTCGCGCACGATTTCCATGGCGCGGCCACCCAGGACATAGGACGGGCGCAGGACCAGCGGGAAGCCGAGCTTCTCGGCAGCGGCGCGTGCCTCGTCTTCCGAGCGCACGATGGCGTTCGGCGGCTGGGTCAGGTTGAGGTCATCCAGCAGTTGTTTGAAACGGTCGCGGTCCTCGGCCAGGTCGATGGCGTCCGGCAGCGTTCCCAGAATCGGCACACCGGCCGCTTCCAGCTCGCCCGCCAGTTTCAGCGGTGTCTGGCCGCCATATTGGACGACAACGCCCAGCAGCTCACCTTTTTCCTGTTCGGTCGCGATCAGTTCAAGCGTGTCCTCGATGGTCAGCGGCTCGAAATACAGGCGGTCGGCCGTGTCATAGTCGGTCGAGACGGTTTCCGGATTGCAGTTCACCATGATGGACTCGATGCCCATCTCGGCGAAGGCAAAGGCGGCGTGACAGCAGCAATAGTCGAACTCGATGCCTTGGCCGATCCGGTTTGGGCCACCACCCAGGATGATCGCCTTCTTGCGATCGGTCGGCTCGCTCTCGCAATCCGCCTTGCCGCCAAAGCTTGGCGTCTCGTAGCAGGAATACATGTAGGGCGTTGCGGCGTAGAATTCGGCGGCGCAGGTATCGACGCGCTTGTAGACCGGACGCACGCCCAGGGCGCGGCGGTCGGCGCGGACCTCTGCTTCCGGCTTGCCGGACAGCTTGGCCAGGCGCGCATCGGAAAAGCCCATGGACTTCAGCGCGAGGAATTTCTCGCTCGTGCTCGGCAGGCCAAGGGTGGAGACTTCTTCCTCGGCGTGCACGATGGCTTCGATCTGGCGCAGGAACCACGGCTCGTAGAGCGAGGCGCGCTCGACTTCATCGACACTCAGGCCCTCACGGAATGCCTGGGCGATGACACGCAGACGGTCCGGGGTCGGAATGGCGAGAGCGGCGCGAACCGCTTCCTTGCGCGCATCTTCGGAAGCAGCGTCTTCCGTGCCGGCGATCTCGATCTCGTCGAAACCATCCAGGCCGGTTTCCATCGAGCGCAGGGCCTTTTGCATGCTCTCCTGGAAGGAGCGACCGATGGCCATGGCTTCGCCAACGGATTTCATCGATGTGGTCAGGTGCGCGTCGGCACCCGGGTATTTCTCGAACGCGAAACGCGGGATCTTCGTGACGACATAATCGATGGTCGGCTCGAAGGAGGCTGGCGTCGCGCCATCGGTGATGTCGTTGGCAATCTCGTCCAGCGTGTAACCAACGGCCAGCTTGGCCGCGACCTTAGCGATCGGGAAACCGGTGGCCTTGGAGGCCAGCGCCGAGGAACGCGAGACGCGCGGGTTCATCTCGATGACGACCAAGCGGCCATCCTTCGGATTAACCGCGAACTGCACGTTGGATCCGCCGGTTTCGACACCGATCTCGCGCAGGACGGCGATCGAGGCCGAACGCATGATCTGGTATTCCTTGTCCGTCAGCGTCAGGGCCGGGGCAACGGTGATACTGTCACCGGTGTGTACACCCATCGGGTCGACGTTTTCGATCGAACAGATGATGATGCAGTTGTCGGCGCGGTCGCGCACGACCTCCATCTCGAACTCTTTCCAGCCAACAATGGATTCCTCGACCAGGATTTCCGTGACCGGGGAGGCGTCGAGGCCGGACTGGCAGATCGTTTTGTATTCCTCGACATTATAGGCAATGCCGCCGCCGGTGCCGCCCAGCGTGAAGGACGGGCGGATGATGGCCGGCAGGCCGATCTCGCTCATCACGGCTTCGGCTTCCGCCATGGTGTGAACGACGCGCGAGCGCGGGCTCTCCAGGCCGATCTTGTCCATCGCCGCGCGGAAACGCTCGCGGTTTTCCGCCTTGTCGATGACGTCCGCCTTGGCGCCGATCATCTCCACACCGAAGAGATCCAGCACGCCGCGGTTTTCCAGCTCCAGGGCGCAGTTCAGCGCCGTCTGGCCACCCATCGTCGGCAGGATCGCGTCCGGGCGTTCCTTCTCGATCACCTTGGCGACCATTTCCGGAGTGATCGGCTCGATATAGGTCGCATCCGCCAGTTCCGGATCGGTCATGATCGTGGCCGGATTGGAGTTGACCAGGATAACGCGATAGCCCTCGGCCTTGAGCGCCTTGACGGCCTGGACGCCTGAATAGTCGAACTCACAGGCCTGACCGATGACGATAGGTCCGGCGCCGATGATCAGGATGGAGTTCAGGTCTGTACGTCTGGGCATGGCTGTCCTGCTCGCGTGCGTGCGCGCGTCCGGGCCCGACCGGATATCCCGGCTGGGTCAGTTCGCGCTTGGTTTTGGTGCTGAGAGGGGGTCCTAGCGTGGATTCGACGAGAAGGCGAGAGCCTATCTGCGCGCCCGGGTGTTATTGCTTATAACTTCCCTCCCAGGCGGATAAATTCCCGCCGCATATTCTCTCTGGCTCGCTCCCCGATTGCGCTTTCGAAGCGGTCGGTGAGGAAAGTCCGGGAAGCTGCCTGCGCGGATTTCAGGAATTTTCGGCGGCCTTGCCGGTAAAGCAGGCCAGGCGCCCAGATGTATTCCTGACGGACCTTTGCCGCGTAATCATCATAGATGTCTGGCGGCGCTCCAAGGATAGAGAAATCGACGTCGAGGAAGAGAGCATCATCCTCGTCCTGACCTCCCGATTGATGATCGGCGGTTGCGAGGATGAGTTGTCGAACCTGTCTCACGAGGGCGTCGCTCGCACCTAGCGCGGGCAATTCGACAACCGCGCGTTCCGCGCTGAGCGCTTCATTGTCCGAGCCCTTCGGATCGTAGATGATGTCGTGATACCACGCTGCCATCCAGCACCTCTCCGGCGCTTCGAGATGCGGCTGCAGGACGTCCAGCTCTCTGAAGATATAGGCCAGGTGACTGAGGTCGTGATAGTGGCGCTGGGGCTCGCTATACGCCGAGATAATGCCATCAATCTGGCTTTGCCCGGCATTCCAGCCGAGCTGCTGCATCTGGTCGCTCCAGCGTCGCCTCAGCTGGGTCTCGAGGTCAGGCATCATCCAGCTCCAGATAGCGCCACACCTGCGGCTGTACATCTGCCCGTGTGCCGCGCACCCGTTCACCGACCAGCCAGTGGGCGCGGTCATGCACCAGGGTGATGATGGCGTGTTCCAGCTGGATATGGGCATTGGCCTCGCGATAGATCTCTTCACGCTCGATTGGGTCACTTTCACGGCGGGCGCGGTTCATAAGCTCGGCAAATGTCTCGTCATGCCAGTTGAAATTGGCCGCAAATCCATCCGGTGCGAACGGGTCGAGCATGAAAAACGGGTCGGATTTGAGCCCGCGATTGAAGCTGGCGATGGCGATGTCGAAATCGCCTGCATCCACAGCCTGGTAGAGATCGGTCGGATAGGTCGCGAAAATCTCTGAATCCACCCCGATTTGCCGCCAATCATCAGCAAGGGCGACGGCCATGCGTTCGCCCAGCCCGGTTGTCGTGCGGATCTGCAGGGGGCGGTCGATCAGTGGAGGTGCCCCCTCCGGTCGCAGGCGTACGGGGTCATTCTGGTCCTGGAACATCTGTGGCAGGACGCTGCGTGTCGGTGTCGCCGCGCCGGAAAACAGCTCTCGCACCACGAAGGCCCGGTCGATCGCATAGTCCAGCTCGGCCCGGATCATCATGTCGTCGAGCGGCTCGCGGGCATGATTGACCTTGAGATAGCGCAGGATCGGTGCGTCAAAACTCTGGAAGCCATCGCCCAGCTGTTCGCGCAGGAAGTCCAGCTGGTTGGCAGGCGGGTTGTCGGCGAGGTCAAGCTCGCCGGCCCGGAACATGCGGGCGCGGGTGGCATCATCGCGAACCGCTTCAACGCGGATCGTCTGGATGCCCACATTCGTCGCGTCATAGAAATGCGGATTGCGGCGCAGCCCGATCTGTACCTGCGAGATCGAGGCGAGGGTGAAGGCCCCGGCCGAGACCCAGTTCGCCGGCGTGATCCAGTCATCGCCGACCCGCTCGATGATATGGCGCGGGAAGGGGTAGAATTCCCGCATCAACAGCGGGAAGAGGCCCAGCGGGCTCTCCAGGTTGAAACGTACGGCCTGGTCACTGACGATCTCGACGCCCAGGCTTTCTACCGGCGCATCCCCGGCCAGGATGGCGCGCGCATTCACGACGGTCTGGAAATCGCCCAGCGTGGCAAAACTGTGTGCCGGATCAACCAGGCGACGTGCTGACCAGGCGACGTCATGGGCGGTCAGCGGGCGACCATCCGACCAAGCCAGCCCCTCACGCAGGATGAAGGTCCAGGCCAGCCCGTCGGGCGTCACTTCCCACCGCTCCGCCAAGCCCGGCGCCAGCTGTCCGTCCGGACCATATTCGGTCAGACCGGCATGGACCTGTTTGTAGATCAAGGCCGCCGACGCGAACTGGCCCCGCGCCGGGTCCAGGCTGTCGGGAAGGTTGGATATGCCGACACGCAGCGTGTCCGCCTCAACATCCCCGGACCGGCCACAGCCAGCCAGTGCCGCCGCCGAAGTCGTCATCAGAAAAGCTCGCCGATCAATCATGCCCGCATGATGGCGCGATTTGTCGATCTGCCAAGACGTGTTGCCGGATTTCTCGATCCGGGCCGTCAGCGCGGCAGGAAGATGAAATTATTGATATAGGCCGGCGTGTCCTCCACGCCGTTGTGATCGCGAGCGGGATCAAATTCCTCGATGCGGCGCAGGGTTCCGGCTTTCAAGATGAAGGCATCATAACCCAGTGCCTCGATGTCCGAGACGGATTTCCGGATCGGGATTTGCGTATGCCGCTCCTCCAGTTCAACGATCATGCGCGGCCGATCCCGTTTTACCAGCTCGCGCGCGCCGTCGAGAACAGCCTTTTCATGTCCCTCGACATCGATCTTGATAAAGCCGACCGGTGGCAGGCCCATATCGTCCAGCCGTGCAGTCTGTACCTCGACCTTGCCGACAGATCGGCCGCTATTGCGTGCCGGGTTGAGCGAGGCGTGCTGGTTGGAAAAGCGATCACCGTGGCCAGGCACTTCCAACTCTGCGGTGCCGGAGGCGTCCGAGGCGGCGATCATGCGCGCCTCTGCGCCTGCCGGCAGGGCGGAGTTGAGAACCTGGAACATTTTCGGATTGGGCTCGAGCGCCAGGGTTTTCACGCCGTGGCGGCTGAGCACATGGGTCCAGATCCCGCGATTGGCGCCGATGTCGAGGGCCAACATGCCCGCAGGCGCCAGAAAGGGCACAAGCCGTAGCTCCGGCTCGCCCTTTTTCAGCTCGCGGCGCACAATACGCGCAAGTTCCCAGCGCTGGGGAATCAACGCGCGCTTCAAACGCTCTTCAAGCGTGCTTGGAGGTACCCATCCCATGTGCGGACCCTAGGCGGTTTTCACCCGGGGCGATAGCGTTTAGGCGGTGGTAATCAGTTGGTATCTCATTCGGCGTCTGTGTCAGCAAAATCTGGGTTCGACATCGGAGTGACATTCAACAATTCGGCACACATTTTCAGTCGCTTGCCAAGTGCGGTGGCCTGAAGTGCCAGTGCCGAACAGATCCAGATCGAACCACTGCACCACACCGGCTCGAACACCGATCCACAAGTGACGTTCTCGCTCATACCGACAACCGCCCCCATATGGGCTGCAACGGTCACCACCTGATAGTTTCAGCCCGACTATTTCATAGTCTGCGCCGAGGTTGAAGCGATGAACAAGTTCATTTCGAACCGGGCTGGTTTCATAATAGGCGGGCCAGCTCGGGAGAGGCCCACCGACGCTGAGTGTTTCTTCAATGAAGCTGTAGGTGGTCCATGTGGATAGCGCTGCTTCCGACCATTGGTGATCATTCAAATGCGAGGGGAGGAAGTTTGTCGGCAAGTTGGAATAGACAGATGTTCCTTCAGGCGACGAGCGATGTGTCACACTATGCGATCGGGTTCGGCGTTCGGACGATTGTTCATGTGAAGGATAAACGAGCCTCGCCAGTCGAACCGAGCCTTCGACTCGCTCCTCTTCCAGGGTTGCCATGAGGTGATCGAACGGGGCGGTGTTCTCGGGGGCGGCCGATGCCCACGTGGCTTGGGCGAGAGCATCGATGCTCTCGCTGCTTTCCTCGTTCACGATCCAGGCGAGTGTCCCATCTATCAGCACGAAGGCGTAAGTTGGCCTGTAGATGCGAAGAAAGTCCTGGTGACGTCTGAATGGTGTCTGCAATGGTACATAGTCGGGCAGGTAGGTACCTCGCCCACGAAAAACCATCGCAATTTCGACGGTTTGGCCTTGGTGGAAAAACGAGAAAACGGGTTGCAGCGACGTGCCGTCGTGTCGAAGTTCCAGGAACTCGCCGAGCTCCTGTCCCGAGTATCCGAATAATTGGGATGGGCTGGCCACCACGATATCGCGGTAGCCCAGCCTTTCATCTTCTTCCGCATCGGCTATAGCCATGCGTTCTTGGTGCTCTGTAACGCGTTCCAATCGCGCCAGCTCTTCCGCTGACGTGGCGCATGCGCTCAATGTCAGACCCGCACACCCCAGTACCGCTAACCGGATGGCCCGCAGTAGTTGAGTGTGTCGGGCGGGGATCATGGCTTTAAGCAAGCGCCTGTGAGTTCAGGCTTCCCACGAAGCGCTCGAACACACCGAAACTGTCCTGCGGGCCCGGGCTGGCTTCCGGGTGATGCTGGACGGCCTGGACCGGCTTGTCAGCGAGGCGGAAACCGCAATTTGTGCCGTCGAACAGGGAGACATGCGTCTCGGTCGCACCGGCGGGCAGGGTGGAGCCGTCGACTGCGAATCCATGGTTCATGGAGACGATCTCGACCTGGCCGGTATCGTGGTTCTTGACCGGGTGGTTCGCTCCGTGATGGCCCTGCGGCATCTTGATGGTCTTGGCACCGATGGCCAGGGCCAGCATCTGGTGACCCAGGCAAATGCCCAGCATCGGAACATTGGCGTCGATCAGTTTTTTCAGGGTCGGCAGGGCGTATTCGCCGGTCGCGGACGGATCGCCCGGACCGTTGGAGACGACCACACCGTCCGGCGACATGTTCAGAACATCCTCGGCGGAGGCATTGCCCGGCAGAACCGCGACGCGGGCACCGGCACCGACCAGCAGGCGCAGGATGTTGGCTTTCACGCCATAGTCCAGGACGACAACGCGCGGGCCGTCTTCCGGACCCTCGCAGAACCCGCCGTCCCAGGACCAGTCCCCTTCGGTCCATTCCTCGGCACCGGAGCGGGCGACATCGGCGGCCAGTTCGCGGCCTTCCATCGTGTCAGCACCGGCTGCAGCGGCCTTGAGGGCGTCGATATCGATATTGCCCGAAGTGTCGTGTGCGATGGCGCACATCGGCATGCCGCTTTCGCGGATACGGCGGGTCAGGGCGCGGGTGTCGACACCGGACAGGGAGATGATGCCGCGTGCGCGCATCCATTCGTCAAAGCTCTGCTCGGCGCGGTAGTTGGCCGGCGGGGTGATCGCCATGCGGCTGACCATGCCCACGGCAGCCTTGCGGGCTGCGTCGCTGGTGGCTTCCTCGTCTTCCGGATTGGCGCCGACATTGCCGACATGCGGGAAGGTGAAGCACACGACCTGGCCGGCATAGGACGGGTCCGCCAGGATTTCCTGGTGGCCGGTCATCGCCGTGTTGAAACAGAGCTCGCCCACCGCGATCCCGGATGCGCCCGTACCCACGCCATAGAAGACAGAGCCATCGGCCAGTGCCAGTGCCCCGGTGGGGCGATCAGCGGAAGTGGTCATGGCGTTCTCCTGTAAAGAGCCGTGTGGGCTGCAGGTGTTATGACCGGGAATCGGTGCAAGGTCGACCGGCAGGTAAACGGGCGCGTAACTAGTCAGAGACATGGGGGCGGTCAATCCCGCTGGACAGATTAATTTCCGCCTTGATATTTTCACGAGAAGGTCATAATGACCCGCACCTTGGTCTGGGGAGGCGCCGGACATACCGCGCGATCAAAATATTTAAGGCCCGACCACACAGGATAGAAGCAACCGCCGCTGGCCTATTGCATCAACGATAATCCAAACCACATCAATCATTGCAAAAGCGGCAATTGCTGAAGGACAAGCGAGTAGAAGCATGGCTCTTAGAGACCGTATTTCGACTGATCTGAAAAATTCCCTCAAGGCAGGTGACAAGCGCCGGACATCGACGCTGCGCCTCGTCTCCGCCGCGATCAAGGATCGCGATATCGCCGCGCGCGCTGAAGACCGCTGCGACGGCTGCGAAGAGCAGGAAATCATGACCATCCTCACCAAGCTGGTCAAACAGCGTGAGGACAGTGCCGACACCTATGAAAAAGCCGGACGTCTCGACCTGGCCGAAGCCGAGCGCGAAGAAGCGGACATCGTCCGTGAATTCCTGCCCAAGCCAATGGATGAAGGCGAAATCGCCCATGCGGCCGCCGAAGTGGTGACCGAACTGGCGGCCACGGGCCTGAAAGACATGGGCCGCGTAATGGGCGAGCTCAAAAGCCGCTATGCCGGCCGCATGGACTTCGGCAAGGCCGGCGGTCGCGTGAAGGACCTGCTGACTGGCGCTGCGTAAGCGGCGTGCTCCAACGTCATCCCTGCGAAGGCAGGGACCCAGTTCATAAGGCTGGGTCCGGCTCGATCAAGCGTGTTCTCTTAGGTCTCTAAACCGTTCGAACTGGGTTCTGACCTTCGCCAGGATGACCGGGCGAAATGCGACAGCCCGTCTTTACTCGCTCTCACCGAGATTCAACTATTGACTGTAGCCGCAGGGCGCCGCTGGCGGGGCAAGAATTGACGGACTGTCCAAGCGCGCGTTGATGAATGGTATCTAACGACTCAACATACTCGTGTGCAGGGAACCAACCATCGCCCAAAAAGCGGATCATGATCATCGCGCAGTTCGTTGCTCGAGACCGCTTGAAGCCCGAGAGCTGGCCCGCAAATACCGGCCCGTCGCTCACGTTTTCTGGAAACTCCAATTCATCGACCTCGGTTGGCGAGGAGCGCGCAAAACCTTCAAATCCCAAGACGCCTAAGACGGCATTGTTGTTACATGAGGCCAACTCGGAAAAGTTTACGTCCGCTGCCATGGCACCATGGAGGTTGACCCGCAGACGCACGCGCCCGTCGGTGCGAACAACATCGCAGCGACCTTCAGGGTCAGCGTACAAAATTTCACCTCCGCCGAAATCTACTGGCGTTCCGAGCCAATTGTAATCGACAACCAGATTCGCGACGCTTTCTTCAGGCACGATCTCAAAACCGATTCCGAGATTGTGAAGCAAATCGCCGAACCGGCTGTGCGCCGTCAGATATCCTATCGAAATGGGACTGGGCCGTGCGCCCACTTCGGTAAAGACAATGTTTCGCGCAAACACGCCTGAGTGCGCTTCAAAGTGCTGGCCTACATCGTCGAGGTAACCGGTGCAGGAACATCTGAAAAAGTCAAAAGCCCCTTGGTTATTGACCGACTCGTGGAGCCGATCTTCGTCGAAAATCGTGTCGGCGAAATAGTCCTCTACTGTGGGCTGGGCCGCATGGGCTGTGCTCCCGGAAGACACAATTATTGCGGCAGTTGCCAAGAGTTGGCGCAGCTTGAGGGGCCGATTTAACATTCAGCGCATCACCAATCTCGCCTCGGGCACGCGAGTGCAGATTCAGAATAAATGATCACAAGCAGTTGCGTCCTGTGTTGATCCCTGCTGTGGCCGTCCTTCTAGGTGACGACCTGCGCTTCGCACCATTCACCAGCATCGGGCCCGGTTCAACCCTAACTCGCCTGTCGACAGGATAGCCGAGGTCACACGGACAAGCCGGGTGATGACGGTTGGTTTGAGAATGTAGAGCTGCATCCTCGCCCTTGATGGGCGAGGGGCGCGCAGCGCCGCTTCTCGGTTCCACCCTTGACCTGAAAAACCCTCTAAGGCGAACTGCCTGCATGAGATTTATGCTGCTTATCCTCCCCCTTGGGGAAGAATTTGCGCACTGACGTTCGCCCCCTTCACTGCTCCCACAACAGCACCGAATTTGCCCGTCTCTTGTCATTGGCATATATTGCCAATGATGCTCCGGAGGTAAATATGGCGACTCGAAACGTTGTGCTGACCGACGCCCAGTCCGCCCTGGTGGACGAGCTTGTCGAGAGCGGTCGTTTCCAGAATGCGTCGGAAGCCCTTAGGGCCGGGCTGCGTCTGCTCCAGGAAGACGAGGCGGAACGCAGCGCGCTGCGCGATCGGCTGGTGCTGGCCGTTGAAGACGCCCGTCAGGAAAACTTCGCGCAGGGCAGTGGCGAGGAAGCCATGAAACGCGCTTTTGCCGAAGCCCGTTCGAAGTCGTGACACAACGACCCTGGCGACTGACCAAACTGGCTGTTCATTCGCTTGTCGGTATTTCCCGCTGGACCATTGAAACATTCGGGCCACGCCAGGCCGAGGCCTATGAAGCCGATCTTCTGGATGCGTGCCGGTCGATCGCCTCAGGCGAGGCGGTCTCGGTGTCTTGCCGGACGCTTGTCGAGGACCTGGTCGACGAAGATCTTCGTTTTGTGCGGAGCGGGCAGCATTTCATCGTCTTCATCGATTACGAGACGGACGTGGTGATCGTGGATTTTCTACACTCGCGCAGCAATCTGGATCAGCATCTGGCGGACCTGGCTGGGCGGAGTGAGTAGCGGGATGGGTGACCCGGCTATGTCCACCCCATGCCTCCGTCATCCCACGGTGACCGCGTAGCGGGCATCCGGGGGACCTCAGCTCGCCTGTCGACAGGATAGCCGAGGTCACCCGGACAAGCCGGGTGATGACGGTTGGTTTGAGAATATGTAGCTCCATCCTCGCCCTTGATGGGCGAGGGGGACCATTGCGGAGCAATGGTGGAGTGGGTGCGCGCCGAAGGCGCATCTTGAGTTGGCCCTGTCGGGCCGCACCCGATCCCCCTCCTTCGCAAAAGCTTCGGAGGGACCCACACCCTCCCTGCACCACCCGCACCCAAACCTGATCTTCCGGCGTGACCGGAAACAGAATCCGGCGCACACTGTCGGGCTGGAAAGTGACCGGGACGAAGCGCTGGCTCCATGCGTTTAGGCGAAGACTTCATTGACGAGATCAAGGCGCGGATCCGCCTGTCCGATATTGTCGGGCGGTCGGTTCAGCTCAAGCGCCAGGGCCGCGAGTTTGTCGGCCTGTCTCCGTTCAAGAAGGAGCGCACTCCCTCTTTCTACGTCAATGACGAGAAACGTTTTTATCACTGCTTTGCCTCGGGCAAACATGGCGATGCGTTTTCCTGGCTGGAAGAGATGGAAGGCCTGTCCTTCATGGAAGCCGCTGAGCGGCTGGCCGGTGAGGCGGGGTTGAGCCTGCCGGCGCCGGATCCCCAGGCCGCTGAACGCACCCAGCATCGCAAATCCCTGGTCGAGTGGATGGAGACGGCACACGCCTTCTATCTGCGCGCCCTGAAAAGTCCGGCCGCCGCCCATGCGGTCGACTATCTCAAGGGGCGCGGGCTGACCGGCCAGGATTGTGTGAAATTCGGCATTGGCTATGCGCCTGACGGGCGCACGGCGCTGAAGGACGAGCTGGTCACGGCAGGCGCGCCGATTGGCGATCTGATCGAATGCGGCCTGCTGATCGAGCCAGACAATGGCTCGCCCTATGACCGGTTCCGCGACCGCATCATGTTCCCGATCCATGATCCGCGCGGGCGGCTCGTCGGTTTTGGTGGCCGGGCGCTGTCGAAAGAGGCGCGGGCGAAATATCTCAACTCGCCGGAGACCTCGATCTTCCACAAGGGCTCCATGCTCTACAACTTCCCCAAGGCCCGCCGCGCGGCGTCCGACCCCAAGGCGGGCGTGAAGGGGCTGATCGTGGCCGAGGGTTATCTCGATGTGATCGCGCTGGACCGGGCCGGGATGAGCCAGGGGGTGGCGCCAATGGGTACGGCGATCACCGAGGAACAGCTCAACCTGCTCTGGCGGGCCGGCGGCGAGCCGGTCATGTGTCTGGATGGCGATAGCGCCGGTCGCGCTGCAGCGCTGAAAGCCGCCGATCGCGCCCTGCCGCACCTGGAACCGGGGCGGACGCTGCGTTTTGCCTTCATGCCCGATGGCAAGGACCCGGACGATGTCCTGCGCGATGAAGGTGCGCGCGCGCTGTCCGAACTGCTGGAGGACACCCGCTCGCTAGTCGACCTTTTGTGGGAGCGGGAGGTGGATCACGAGCCGCTGACCGATCCGGATCGTCGTGCGAGTTTCCGCAAGCGTATCCGGGCGCTGGTCAACCAGATCGCCAATGGCGATGTAAAAGAGGAATACCGCAACGAGTTCGACCGGCGCATGGAAGCCATGTTCGGCGCGCCGGCTCGCAAGGGCGGGCGCGGTGAATGGCAGAGCGGGCGCCGCAAGATCAACCAGGGGGCGTCGCTGTCGCTGAAGAAACGCATGGGCGGCCAGATGGACAAGGCGTCGATGCGCCAGGCCATTCCCAATCCGAACGGTCGATCACTGCTGCTGGCACTGATCGAATATCCCGATCTCGTCGATGAATTGATCGAAGAAATTGCGTTAATTTCTTTCGGCGCGCTTGACAATTTACGTGACGCTGTCCTAGACGCGTGCTCTCTCGGACCGGCTGTGTCTTCCAGCGAGCTTCAGGCAGAGCTTCTGTCGCGCGGATTTGCGCAAGATTTAAAACGCTTGGAAGGCAATCGGGGGCCCATGCGGGCGAGTATTGGTGGAGCAGACGCTTCAGTTCCGATGAAAGTCGGGGCTTGGAGGCGGCTGTGTTCTGTCTATATGAGACAAAGTGGCAGCCAGGAGCAGCGAAACGAACTTCGCGCACTTGCAGAGAGAAAAATTACCGAGAATGATTCCGAAAGCGTTCGAAGCATCAGCGAAGCCTATCGCCGTGAGAACGCCAAGGATGAAACCGAATAGCAATCAAATCGCGCATGGATCCCCATGCGACCAGGGACGATTTAGATGACAAAACCGGCCGAAGCCAACGACGCATCGGAATCACAGGATGGTCCGCTCCTCGATCTGACGGACCAGACAGTCAAGAACTTCATCAAAGCTGCCAAGAAGCGCGGCTATGTCACGCATGAAGAGCTGAACAATGTTCTGCCTTCGGAAGAGTTTTCTTCCGAGCAGATCGAGGATGTTCTCGCTCAGCTGTCCGAAATGGGCATCAATGTCATCGACAAGGATGAAGACGCCGAGGACGACAGCGACAACAATGCCGAGGGCAGTGACAGCAAGGCTGTCGCCACGACCAGCGGCACGAAGGCTGTCGTCACTGGCCAGAATACCGGCTCGTCTGCAGACCGTACCGATGACCCTGTACGCATGTATCTGCGCGAGATGGGCTCGGTCGAGCTTCTGTCCCGCGAGGGCGAAATCGCTATCGCCAAACGCATCGAGGCCGGTCGCAATGCGATGATCCGCGGCCTCTGCGAAAGCCCGCTGACCTTCGAAGCCATCATGGTCTGGCGCGATGAGCTGCAGGAAGGCCAGGTTCTTCTGCGCGACATCATCGATCTGGATGCCACCTATGGCGGCCAGAACGCTGCCGAAGAAGGTGAAGACGGCGAAGAGGGCGAGACGGCTGAAGGCGAGACACCGGTCCCGGGTGCAACGCCGGGTGCCAAGCCCGCCTCCGAGGATGAGGAAGAAAAGCCGAAATCCGAAGACGGAGAAGAAGGCGAAGAGGGTGAAGAGGGCGAAAGCTCTGACGATGATGACGATGATGATGACGGCGCAGCCCTGTCGCTTTCCGCAATGGAAGCCGAGCTGCGTGACGGTGTCATGGAAACGCTCGATCACATCGCCTCCGACTTTGCCAAGTTCCGCAAGCTGCAGGACAAGCTCGTTGCCGCGCGCATCGAAGGCAAAGACCTGACCAAGCAGAGCCGCGAGAAGTACGAGGAGACCCAGAACTCCATCGTCACCAATCTCAATACGATGCACCTCAACAATGCGCGTATCGAGGCCCTGGTTGAACAGCTGTATGCGATCAACAAGGAACGCATGTCGCTGGAAGGCAAGCTGCTGCGCATGGCCGACGCCCATGGCGTTCCGCGTGCCCAGTTCATGGACAGCTATTTCGGTAACGAGCTGAGCCCGGACTGGCCGCAATCCATGGCCGGCACGTCGAAAGCCTGGGATCGCTTCATCGAGCGTGAACTGGCCGACGCCAATGTCATCCGTGACGACATCGCCGAACTGACCCAACGCGCCGGCGTTCCGATCGAGGATCTGCGCCGCATCGTTCGCACGGTCCAGAAGGGTGAGCGCGAGGCCCGTGTGGCCAAGAAGGAAATGGTCGAGGCGAACCTGCGTCTCGTGATTTCCATCGCCAAGAAATACACCAATCGCGGCCTGCAATTCCTGGATCTCATCCAGGAGGGCAATATCGGCCTGATGAAGGCCGTCGACAAATTCGAATATCGCCGCGGTTACAAGTTCTCGACCTATGCCACCTGGTGGATCCGCCAGGCCATTACCCGCTCCATCGCGGACCAGGCGCGCACCATCCGTATTCCGGTGCACATGATCGAGACCATCAACAAGATCGTCCGCACCAGCCGTCAGATGCTGCACGAGATCGGTCGCGAGCCGACGCCGGAAGAACTGGCCGAAAAGCTCGCCATGCCGCTCGAGAAGGTGCGCAAGGTGATGAAGATCGCCAAGGAGCCGATCTCGCTGGAAACGCCGATCGGTGACGAGGAAGACAGCCATCTCGGTGATTTCATCGAGGACAAGAACGCTGTCCTGCCCATCGATGCGGCCATTCAGTCCAACCTGCGCGAAACCACGACCCGCGTGCTGGCGTCCCTGACGCCGCGTGAGGAACGTGTCCTGCGCATGCGTTTCGGCATCGGCATGAATACCGACCACACGCTGGAAGAAGTCGGCCAGCAATTCTCGGTCACTCGCGAACGTATCCGCCAGATCGAAGCCAAGGCCCTGCGCAAGCTCAAACACCCGAGCCGTTCGCGCAAGCTGCGGAGCTTCCTGGATAACTGATCGCCGGGCGCACCGCGCCAGCGATCATCCCGGACAGGTTCCGGGATCTGGAACAGAAGAAAGCCGGGCCCGTTTGGGTCCGGCTTTTTCGTGGCTGGTGGTGGACGATGATTCAATAATCTGTTTGGAATCCCAACATGATTGATCTTCCTCGCCGCTCACTTCGTTTGCCTTCCGCGCCTGCCGGCTGGTCGCTGGGCGCGCTGAACATCACGCTGGGGGGGAGCCTCATTACTCTGTTCCGTGACCTCGATGGGCGCGGGCATATCTGTGCTCACCAGAAGTCCACATGGGATGTTCTTACGGTCATCGACCCGTGCCCGGATTTTCCTCTCTTGGACCAAGGTCTAGATGGGACTGTGTTGGTCGCCTCGGCTCGACAGGAGCCGGGTTGTCCGAATGGGATGGTGATCAGGCCAGATAAGTCTACCGCGCAGATATACTGTGGTGACGCAATCGAGCATTTACAGCTTGATGCTGAGGGAATGGCCTGGATTGGCTATTTTGACGAGGGAGTGTTTGGTGACAACGAGCTCTCGCAGCGGGGTCTGGTCCGTTTAGGTCTTGATGGCTCTCTCAGGTCGAGCCCTAGAGAGGTGATAGATGACTGCTATGCGCTTAATGTGAGCGAAGACCGAGTATTGGCGTCTTGGTACTCCAGCTTTCCTGTCATCGAATACACATTGGATATGGCAGAGCAGCGCCGTCTGTCGCGTGCGCCTCATCCGGTCAAACGAGCCGCATTCTCAGATGAATGGTTGCTTTTCCAGGAGGCTTACAAAGACGCGCAATTCCATTTGGGCCAATGGGCGTCTTCCGGCTGGAAACATGAAAGCAGCCTGACAGCGGACGAATTGTTCGGGCGAGCGCTTGGTCGGGACGACTGGCTATTCGCGCGTGGCAGCTGTTTCCATCTCGTAAGCGAAGGTCTCTGGGCCTCGGTCGATATCGCCAAAATTTGACAATCCTTGCCAAAAATCATACATTTGTTGCCAAGGAGTTCCGCCATGGCGACGATGAATATCTCTCTTCCGCAAGCGCTCAAGGACTGGGTTGAGGCCCAGGCCGATGCCGGCCTTTACGCCAATGCGTCCGATTATGTGCGCGATCTGATCCGCCGTGATGTCGAGAAACGCGAGAAAACCGAGGCCCTGCGGGTGATGGTCCAGGAGGCCGAGCAGAGCGGGTTTCGGTCGATGAGCATCGAGGAAATCCAGGCGGAGCTGCGCGCACGTCGGGAGCGGTGAAGGTCGAAATCGCCGAAGCGGCGCTGGATGATCTGGAAACGCTCTACCTTGATGGCGCGATGAAGTTCGGAGTGGCGCGGGCCGAACGCTACCAGGTCGAACTCGTGGACAGTTTCCAGAAACTGATTGATTATCCGCGAGCAAAGCCGGAGTAGCCGGCCATCGGTCGCGGTGTCAGGATGTTGCGATTTCGCGCGCACGTAATCCTGTACCGCATTGCTGGCGCCCGCATCGAAATCCTGCGCATTCGTCATGCCCATGGAGACTGGAAGGACACGTAATCATGCTCACTCTGCTCGCCGCCCTGCTGGTCCAGGACGCTCCGGTCGTCCAGCCGTTCGAGGTTCAGGGCTTTCGCACCACCCAGACCATCACCATCGAGGCGCCGCGCGATGAGGTGTGGGAGGCGGCAACCGGTGAGGTGTCCTATTGGTGGGACCACACCTGGTCCGGCAACCCGGCCGAGCTGGTGATCGAGCCGCGCGCCGGCGGGCATTTCTACGAACGGTTCGAGCCGGGTGGGGCCGATGGAATGATCCACGCCGACATCATCTTTGTCGATGCCCCGTCAACCTTGCGCATGGACGGTCCGCTGGGCCTGATCGAGCGATCCTATGACCTGTTGATCAGCTGGTCCCTGGAAGAGGTGGATGCGGATACGACCGGGTTCACCGTAGATCTGGCTATGCATGGAGAGATCGATGCCGAGCTGGCGGGCATTGTCCACGGCGTGTGGACGCATTTCATTGCCGGTCGCCTGAAGACCTATGTGGAAGGCGGTTGCCATCACGCCCCTGAAGAGCCCTGTGCCGCCTTTGGCGGCTAGGTCTTGAGCTCGCGCTCCATGAATTCCACAAAGGCCCGCACCTTGGGCGTGATATGCGCCCGATGCGGGTAGACGGCCCACAGCGGAATGGGGTCGCGCTCATAGGCGTCGAGCACCACTTCCAGCGCACCCGAGCGGATCTCCTCGCAGCAGAAAAAGTCTGGCAGTCGGGCAGCGGCCTTGCCGGCGCGAACAAAGTCCATGGAAAGCGCGCCGCTATTGCTTTTCACCAGCAGGGGCACTGTCACATCGATTACGCCGCCCTTGCCGTCCGGGAAAGGCCAGCGATTTGGGAAGCGGACATTGGAATAGCCCGTGCAGGGAATATCCGTCAGCTCGCGAGGGTGGGTCGGGCGGCCGTGTCTGTCCCAGAAGCCTGGCGTGCCGACAACAACCCCTCGAAAACCGCCCAGCTTGCGCGCGATCAGCGAGCTGTCAGGCATGTCGCCGATCCGCAAGGCCAGATCAAATCCCTCGCCAATCACGTCGGACCGTCGGTCATTCAAGTCGATGTCCAGCTGCACATCCGGCGCCTGATCGATGAATTTCGGCAGGATCGGATTGAGGAAGTTGAGTGCATAGCTCATCGGTGCGGCGATTTTCAGCGTGCCATGCGGCTGGTCATGCGTGCCGGCGGCGGCGGCTTCAGCCTGGCTGGCCAGGTCGACAATCTGTTCCGCCGTTTCGAAATAGGCGCGGCCTTCCTCGGTCAGATTGATCGAGCGCGTGGTCCGCTGCAGCAGCCGCATGCCCAAGCGTTCTTCCAGGCGCGTGACTTCCTTGGAAACGTGCGAGGCTGAACGGCCCAGCGTTTCGGCAGCCGCGGAGAACCCGCCGCGTCTGACGACTTCCACAAAGACCGGAATTCCGTCGAGCAATTTGTCTTTCTGATCCATGCACCTCTCCCTGTTTCGACCGGATAGGACGAAGCGGGGCCAGGCTCAAGTCCTTGAAAGGAGGTTGAGGTCAGATCTTCTCGGCGATCTTGATCACGGTTCGGCAGCCGGTCTTGATGAAGGCGGACAGCAGCGGGTATCCGGCCGCGTCACGCGCGCCTTCCTCGACGGCGAGGTCATGGTGCGCGATTTCTTCCTCGCGGAATTTCGTGAACAGGTCGGCCAGCTCGTCCTCGCCCATCGCGCGCAATTCGGTGATCTGGCTGGCATAATGCTGCTCGATCACACTCTCGACGGCTTCGGTGCAGGCGTGGGCTGCCCGCTCGCCCATCAAAGCCGTTGCAGCGCCCAGGGCCTGTCCGGCAACATTCCAAATTGGCGCCAGCGCTGTGGGGCGGGCCTTGTGCTGGAGGATCAGATCGTCAAACGCGTCGAGATGGGCCTGTTCGTCAGCCTCCATCTCTTCAAGTTGATTAGCGATGCGCGCCTTGTGCGGCATCTTGTCGAAAATTGCGCGCTGTCCGCGATAGATCGCGACCGCGCCATACTCGCCTGCATGATCCACGCGGATCATTTCCTGGATGCGATCGGGATTGCGTCGCTTGCCAGGCAGGGGGATGCCGCCGTCATCGCTCATGCCGCTTCACCTTTCAGGCCGCGATAGCCGACAAAGATGGAAACGCCTGCCATGACGAGTGAAATCAGTGCGTTGTAGCCGGCCATGGAGATGCCGAAGAGAGTCCAGCTGGCTTCGTCACACATGGGAACGATGACGCGGGATTCCAGCGCGTCGAGAATGCTGCCGGCCGAAATATTGCCGGTCCCACCTGCGGTGCAGGACGCCGGTCCAGCCCACCAGTCATACTCGATACCGGCATGCCAACCGGCAAATCCGGCGGAGTAGAGCAGGACGAGGGCCACGGCAAAAATCATATAGGGCGCAAACCGCGCCAGGCCCGGGCGCAGGATCAGCCCGATGCCGCTGGCCAGGCCCAGTCCAATAACCGCCATATGGATATAGCGCTGGTCGTAACACAGGGCGCACGGCAGGTATTTGCCAATATATTCAAAGCCCCAGGCTCCGAGCAGCATGGCCAGGGAAAATCCGGCCATGATCAGCGGCCAGCGCGTGAGCGGAAACTGGGAGAGAATGGGCGTCATGAGCGACATATTTGCGGACCTTTACTATACTCGCACCGTGACAAGAGCGCGCACCATCACGTCGCTTCGCGACCCAAGGCATCACGGATGAAGTCCTTGAGTACGTCGATCGCGGCATCCCCGAAAAATAAAAAAAGCGTCATCAAAAGCGCAATCCAGGCAAGGCCGAGGAGCAGGCCGCCCAGGACAAGCAGGCCATCACGGGTCAGCAGGCCCAGGGCCGCGATGGCCAGGGCAATGCCCGGCGTGGTGTTGGTTGCGGGCAGTGGAACCAGGATCGAGGCGCAGAAGAGAATGAAAACCCCTCCGACCAGGCGCTCTGCGGTCGGACCGGACAGCCAGGTCAGGCGTGGTCGGGCGAGGGCTTCCAGCCAGCCAAACCATTTGCGCCCGCCTTGCGCCATACGCTCCAGCCCGGCCTTGTCCAGGCGGCGGGTCTTGAACTTCGACGGCAGCCAGGGTTCTTCCCGTCCCAGCGCCATCTGCGCCGAAAGCGCCATCATGGGCAATGCCATGACCTGAGGCACGCCATAGAGGAAGGGAATCGAGATCGGCAGGGCCATCGCGAACAGGATGATACCAAACGCGCGCTCGCCCAGCGCATCGACAAACTCGCCCAGGCTCATGCCGTCTTCCGACGCAGCTGCAGCGATGTCTTCAAGCGCGCTGATAAGGCCAAGTTTTTCCGATGTTTCGGTCAATGAAGCTTCCTCGAAAACCGAGCCGACACTAACTGCGCCCGGACAGGCAGTCGAGCGCAGAGAACCGTTGACTTTTCAGGGCCCAATCGGCAGCTTGCGCCACCGCTCGTGAAGCGAGCCCCTGTGGCGGAATTGGTAGACGCGACGGATTCAAAATCCGTTTCCGCAAGGAGTGTCAGTTCGAGTCTGACCAGGGGCACCATTTTTTATCTCACGCCAACTCGCTGCGCTCGCGGCTCCGATGGGGCGGGCTGACCGCCCGGCGCGCAGTCGCGCTTGCGACGCGTTTGGCGTCGGCTGGCGCCTCGTTCTTATCCTTCTCCCCCTCGGGGGAGAAGTGTCCTTCGTAGCCTTGGCGAAGAAGGGCGATGAGGGGGAAGCACTAAAACCTCCACGATCTCGCGATCTGGAGTGAGAGGCATGCGGGAGACCGGTTAAACCGGAATTTAGTCTAGAGCAGGGGTTAGAGACCTCCCGCACTCGGGTCTGCTGTCTGCCTTGTCCGAAATGACCCCGAAGGGTCGACAGACGCTTCCCGTACATCCACGCCCGAAAAGACTGAGCTCTCGCCTCCCACGACATGGATCACGGGAGAGTATGGGGGAGATGCGAGCGCTGTGGATATCTTCCCCGCTCACGGGGAAGTGGGCTCGCCAAAGCCAGAGGCGAAGGCGAGGTCGAAGGGGGTGCGAACGCCAGTGAGCACTAGACCTCCGCGCTACGCGCTCCGGCCCCTACGTCCCTTCGGGACACCTCCCCGAGGGGGAGGATAAGGCCATCGGGCGCTCTTGGTGTTCCTCCTTTCCCTTGACGGGAAAGGTGCCCGCGAAGCGGGCGGATAGGGTGCGGCCCGACAGGGCCCACTTAAAACCGCGCCTCACCGTGCGCACCCACTCCACAGTCGGGACGAGCAGTGCTAGCGTCATGCGCGTTGCGAGTCTGTCGGGGAGATGATCTTGCTTTCGATCACCAATGCGGTGCTGTTCGCACGGGCCAGCCTGGCCATTATCTTCCTGTGGCTGGGAGCGATGAGTTTCACCGCGCAGGGTGATCTGGTGATGATGAACTGGATCTCCGGCCATGTCTTCCTGTCAGGCCTGCTGCCGCAGGCGGCTTCAGCAGCTAAGGCGATCGGGGTCTATCAGGTGGTGATGGCCTGTCTGATCGGCGCTCCGCTGCCCAGTGGCAGTTTCCGCCGGATCGGTTTCATCATGCTGGGCATTTACTGTGCGCTCGCGCTGACGGTGTTTCTGACCAATCCTGTCTGGATTGAGGAAGCCGGCGGCTTTCCGGCAATCGGATCCGGGCAGGGTATCCTGAAATATCTGGGCATTCTGGGCCTGGCCATGTGGGCGGGAAGCTTCGATCACTCGCGCATGTTTTCCAGCCGGCACAGTGATCTTCGTCGCTGGAGCCGACCGGTGATGATGTCCGGCCTGGTGATCGTCCTGTTCTGGATCGGGGCGATGAAATTCACCGCCGTCGAGGCGCGCGGTATCGAGCCGTTGATCCAGACAAGTCTGCTCTTCTCCTGGATGTTGAATTTCATGGAGATACAGGTCGTATCCTACATCATCGGCGTCATCGAGATCGTGACCGTGCTGTTCCTGCTCGCATCCGGCTTTAACAGGGGGCTGTACGCGATCGGGCTGATGATGGCGGCGGTGACATTTATTATTACGCTGTCTTTCCTGTTCAGCTTTCCCGGCAGCTGGTCATCGGACCTTGGCGGTTTCCCCTTCCTGAGCGGGGCGGGGATCTTTTTAATCAAGGACTTGGCTCTGCTGGCCATCTGCGCCGCGTTGGGGGCAGAATTTCGCGAATACCGGTACGGTCGACGCGCTTGACGCAATTTCCTTCGGAAATCTTTTGAAACGCGCATCACACTTGCCGCGACGATGAGCACGTTTGCTTGACGGAAACCCTGACCAACGTATCGTTTTTCCCAAGCAGAACGGATGAATCCGTCTATCGGGGAGTTGATAATGGGCCTGTTCACCGCGATCGGTCGTGAAGTTGAATATGTTTCCGGGATGCTGCGCGTCCTCAAACAGATCAAGAAGGTCGGACCTGGCTCCGGCGTTCGTGTTCCCGATCATATTGAAAAGACAGTCGACAAGTATGCTGACCGCCCCATGGCGATCACCGATGATGGCGATGTCAGCTATGCCGACTTCGATGCCTATGCGAACCGCGTCGCCAACTGGGCGCTGGCGCAGGGGCTGAAAAAGGGCGAGACCGTTGCGCTCTTCATGCCCAATCGCTGGGAATACATTGCCATCTGGTTTGGCTTGTCCAAGGTGGGCGTGGTTACCTCCCTGCTCAACAACCAGCTGTCCGGCCAGTCGCTGGCCCACTGTCTGAACATCGGTGAGACGCGCCACGCCATTATCGCGGATGAACTGGTCGATGCTTACCGTTCCGCCTGTGATGTCGCCGAGATCGAGGCCAAGCCCTGGGTCGTAGACGGGGCTTATGACTGGTCCGGAGATTTCAACGCCGCCGTCGCGGAACAATCCGGTGCGCGTATTCCGGTGGAGAAACGCCAGGATGTGAAGCCGTCTGACCCGGTCCTGAAAATGTTTACCTCGGGAACGACCGGCCTGCCCAAGGCCGCGTTGATGACGCACATCCGCGCGCTCTACTATCTCAATATCTTTGCCATCGCGTCGAAGGCCAAGCCGAGCGACCGGATGATGATGGTACTGCCGCTCTATCACGCCACGGGCGGGTTGTGCGGCGTCGGCTGTGCGCTGTCCTTCGGTGGATCGGTGATCGTGCGGCCGAAGTTTTCAGCCTCCAGTTTCTGGCCCGATGTCCAGCGTCACAAGGCGACGCTGTTCATGTATGTCGGCGAGCTCTGCCGCTTTCTGGTCAATTCCGATGAGGTGCCTGAAGAGAAAGCCCACAGCCTGCGCTGTGCCATCGGCAATGGCATGCGCCGCGATGTCTGGGAGCAGTTCCAGGCGCGGTTCAACCTGCCGGACATTATCGAGTTCTATGGATCAACCGAGGGCAATGTCGGCCTGGTCAATGCAATGAACCAGCCCGGCGCCATCGGCCGAGTTCCGAACTATCTCAAGCATCGGTTCAATATCGACCTGGTCAAGTTCGACATGGATGCGGAAGTACCGGTTCGCAGTGCGGACGGGCATTGCGTGCGCTGTGGTCCGGACGAGGTGGGCGAGGCCATTGGCCGGATCGACCCGACAGATGCGCGTTTCCGTTTCGACGGATATGGCTCCAAGGAAGACACCGAGAAGAAAATCCTGCGCAATGTCTATGAAGAGGGTGATGCCTGGTTCCGCACCGGTGACCTGATGACGCGTGATGCGCTGGGATATTACTATTTTGTCGACCGTGTCGGCGACACCTTCCGCTGGAAGTCGGAGAATGTCGCCACGGGCGAGGTCGCTGAAGCGCTGAGCTTTGACGGGATCGAGCAAGCCAATGTCTATGGCGTCGAGGTCGAGGGGCATTCCGGGCGTGCCGGCATGGCCGCCCTGGTCGCCAAGGCTGGCCAGATCGACCTGGAGGCCCTGCGCGAGCATATCCATGACGCCTTGCCGGCCTTCGCGCGCCCGCTTTTCCTGCGACTGCAGGAACAGGGCGATACGACCGGCACGTTCAAACTGCGCAAGGTAGACCTGGTCAAGGACGGTTTCGACCCGAAAAAGATCACCGATCCGCTCTATTTCGATCATCCGACGATCGGCAAATATGTGCGACTTACACAAGAGCTGTACGAGCAGATTGTGGGCGGTAAACTGCGCGTATGAGCGTGCTGACACCGACCCCCGACGAGATCATAGACTTCTGGTTCAACGAGGCTGGCCCCAAGAAGTGGTACGCCGTCTCTCCGGCGTTCGACGCGCAGGTGCGTCGACGCTTTTCCCGCGCCGTTGACCAGCACGCCCGGTCGATGAAGGCCGGCGCCCATCCCTGGCTGGGCAATCCGGACAGTGCCTTTGCACTGGTTTTGCTGTTCGACCAGTTCCCGCGCAATATCTGGCGCGGCTCAGGGCGGGCGTTTTCCTATGACGTGCTGGCACGCAATGTCTCGCTGGACATGATCGATCGCGGCTTTGACTGGGCGATAGATGAGAGCCGCCGCGACTTTGTCTACATGCCGTTCATGCACGGCGAAAATCTCGCGCTGCAGGACCTGTGTATCGATCTGGTGCGTGACCGCCTGGAAGGCGAGGGCACGCTGAGACATGCCATCAAGCATCGCGAGGTCATCGCCCGGTTCGGACGTTTTCCCTATCGCAATGAGGCACTGGGGCGGGCGAGCACGGACGAAGAACGCGAATATCTGGAGACCGGCGGTTATGCCCCCGGTCGCAAGAAGTCCTGATTGCCTGTCCATGTGCGCGATTTAACTCGGCTCGCGTGCCATTCTCGCCCATCCTGCGCACAAACAGGGGGCTGTTATGAAACATCTGGTCATTGGACTTTGCCTGTCAGCGAGTGGGCTGGCGATGAGTGCTGACGCTCAGGACGCGGCGGCGATCGAGCAGGCGATTCTGGCTGTGCTTGACGAATATGGAACCGCAGAGCACCCGACTCGGTTCGTCGGAGCGTCTGTAGCCCTGCAGCTGTCCGACGGTCGCACCATTGCCGTAGCGACCGGGCATGCCGACCGGGAAGCGGATATCGCGATGCGTATGGATCATCGCTTGCTGGGCGGGTCGATGGGGAAGACCTTTGTCGCTGCCGCGTTGATGGCGCTGGTCGAGGACGGGCGCGTGGCCCTGGATGATCGTGCGGCGCAGTATCTGGCTGGGCAGGACTGGTTCGATCCGCTGCCCAATGCCGCCGAAGTGACGCTGGAGCAATTGCTCAATCATTCCTCGGGCATCCCGATTGACTATTTCGAGACCGAGCCGATCCGCGAGGCCCTGCGCCTGTCCGCGGTAGACAATCTGGACCTGGCGGACCAGGGCCTCAGCCATGAGGACTTGCTGCGCCCGCTGGGCGGGCTGGAGCCTCTCTTTCCGGCCGGCGAGGGGTTTCGCTATTCCGACGCCAACTACACGATCATCGCCTTCGTGGTCGAGCATGTCAGCGGGCAGACCCTGGAAGCTTTTGTCGATGAGCGATTCATCCAGCCGCTGGGGCTCAGCGAGACCGAGCGACAGCGCCGGGAAATGCCGCGCCTGACGGCGGCCTACATGCATCCCCGTTTCCAGCAGACATTTCCCGGCATTCCCACCAAGGCGGGAGAGTATGAGCGCCTGACCTATGATCCGGCGTTTGAATGGGGCGGCGGCGGCTGGGTCTTCACCGCGACCGATCTGGCGCGCTGGGGCGATGCCTGGTTTTCCGGCGAAGCCTTGTCCGACGAGTATGTGGATCTCATGCGTAGTTCGCTGAACCACCATGGCGCGGCGGATAATGACTGGTCCTACGGTATCGGACTGCAGTGGCAGCAAACCGTGGAGGGCGATGAGCGCTGGTATCACGGCGGTTATGATCCGGGGTTTATCGGCAAGGTCGAATATCGCCCTGCTGATGATGTGACCCTGGCCATCATGTTCAACACGGTCGACCTTCGTTACGAGCGCATTGGCGATGCGATCTGGGAAGCGGTGTTGCCCCTGCTCGAGGTCGACTAGGTCGAAACGACTCGGCAAATCTCTCCGGTGGCAGAATTCTCCTTGGGCCGACTTCTGCTTTCGAGGGGAAAGTGCAATTAAAAACAGATGTTTGTCGGTTGTTCGGAATTGGCCTTCTGCTTGCTCCTGAAAGGGCAAATCATTTTCCTTCGGAGCCAGATATGACCCCGCACGTAGCCATCACCGCCCAGGACATGCACCAGATCGCCTGGACCCTCGTCGACCTGCACGGTGCCCAGGCCATCGGCTATGCCGATGATGCCGTGATGGAGCTGGACGAGAAGGGCAGTCCGGAAAGCGCTGATGCCTGGCGCGCCCTGCGCTCGGTGATGGAAGACGCTCTGGCCGGCCGTCTGGGGCGTGAAGAGACCATCACGGTTCACTAAGCTTCCCTGAGACCGTTTGACCGCTTGCCAGTTGTGGCGGGCGTGATAGGGCTTGCGCATGGATACGAACCGCTGGCCTGAGGCCCTCACCAAATTCGGCATCGAAGATCCGCTGGAGCCGGCCAAGGCCGCCCCGCGGATGCGCAAATCCTTGCGCCAGGCTGCACCCTTCCTGGATGCGGCTGCACCACCGCTGCAGTCAGTCGAGAATTTCGTGATCGCGGGCCCGGACCGGGATATTCCGGCACGCCTCTACATCCCGCAGGGCTCACAAGCCCCCGCGCCTATCTGCTTGTTCACCCATGGCGGTGGATATGTGATTGGCGATCTGGACACGCATGACCGCCTCTGCGCGCGCATGGCCGCCAAAAGCGGGGTGCGTGTGCTGGCGATTGATTACCGCCTGGCGCCCGAGCACATCTTCCCGGCCGGAGTCGAGGATGCGCTGGCGGCTTTTGACTGGTTGGTGAGCACCGAAGGTCTCGAGCGCACGGGCGCCGACGCGGATCGTGTCGCCGTTGCTGGCGACAGTGCGGGTGGTGGTCTGGCGGCCATGCTGGGCCAGCAGCGCCGGGATCAGATCCGTTTCCAGCTGCTGATCTATCCGCTGATGCAGTTGATCGAGCGGCGCAAGCCGAAGCTCAAGGCGCTGGAAGGGCATATCCTCTCCGTATACACGCTGGAGCAGATCGTGCGCGCCTATTTGCCGGACGAAAAAGCCGCACAGGATGTTCGGGTGTCGCCGTTGCTGGAGAATGATCTGGCCGGACTGCCACCGACTTTTATCGCCGCCGCGGAGCTGGACCCGCTCTATGATGAAGGCACCGCCTATCGGGATCGGCTGGCTGCGGCCGGCATCCCGGTGGAATACGCGCTCGGCAAGGCTATGCCGCACGGGTATTTCAACATGACGGCGGTCCTGCCCGGTGCGAAGGACATCGTGAACCGGGTCTCTGCTGCGCTGGGTGACGGATTGCGCGAATAGGCATTGCCTCGGGCCACCGAAACACCTAGCTCACGACCATGAGCGAAGCTGTCGAATACAAAGCCGATCCGCAATTTGCGACCCTGGGCCCGGACTTCTCCGATCCGGTTGCGCCCGCCGCCTTTCCGCAAGCCACCGAGCGTTACTGGAACGCCGCCTGGGCGGCCGAGCTGGGGCTGGAGGGGCTGAGCGCCGAAGAACGTATCAAACACTTCCAGCGTTTCGAGCCGCTGGCGGACAACCAGCCCGAACCGCTGGCCATGCGCTATCACGGCCACCAGTTCCGCAGCTATAACCCCGACCTGGGTGACGGGCGGGGTTTCCTGTTTGCGCAGCTGCGCGACCGTCAGGGCCGCCTGCTCGATCTGGCCACCAAGGGCTCGGGTCAGACGCCGTGGTCACGCAGCGGTGACGGGCGCCTTACCTTGAAGGGGGCCGTGCGCGAGATCCTGGCCGCAAACATGCTCGAGGCCCTGGGTGTCTATACCTCCAAGCCCTTTGCCATTTTCGAGACCGGTGAGGCGCTGCAGCGCAATGACGAGCCATCGCCGACACGCTCGGCCGTGCTGACGCGGCTGGGGCATTCCCACATGCGGTTTGGTACGTTCCAGCGTCATGCCTTCGAGAATTCGCCGGCGCGTATCGGCCAGCTGATCGAGCACTGTCTCGAGCTCTACTATCCTGACGTTGACGCCGGTGAGGATCCGGCCTCGGCCCTGCTCAAGGCGGTGATCGAGGCTAATGCCAAACTGGTCGCCAGCTGGATGGCGGCTGGGTTTGTGCACGGCGTGCTCAACACTGACAATCTCAACGTCACTGGCGAGAGTTTCGACTATGGCCCATGGCGTTTCCTGCCCTATTACGAGCCTGGGTTTACAGCCGCCTATTTCGACCAGACCGGGCTGTATGCCTATGGCCGCCAGCCCGAAGCCGTGTTCTGGGCGTTGCAGCAGTTCGCCGGCGCTCTCGCCCTGGCCGGGGACCAGAAACAGCTCCTGGCTGACCTCAATACCTTCCCCGCCGTCTATCGTGCCGCTTTGCTGGACGCTTTCATGGCCCGCTTCGGTGTGACGAGTGCGGGACGTGATGAGGATGAAAAACTGGTACGTGCCTACCTGGCCTTCATGCAGGACAGTCTTCTGCCGTGGGAACAGGTGATTTTTGACCATTTCTGCGGCGAGGCGAGTTTCGCCCGCGCGCATGCCCGTGGTTACAAGGGTGATCTCTACAAGGCTTTCCGGGGCATGTTGTTCGAGCGCGAACCCGTCCTGCCCGCCCGCCTCAAACATCCGATCTTCAAGCAGGACAAGCCGGTCAGCATGGTCGTCGACGAGGTCGAACGCGTCTGGGATGCAATCGCCGACGAGGACGACTGGACGCCGCTGAACGCGCTGTTGGGTGATGTCCGTGCGATTGGTGAGGGGTATGGCCTTGGTGTTGAGCGCGTGGGTTTTATCCAACCGGCTTGACGCTGATCACGGGCACTGGAAGTGTGCAGACATGAGCGAATTATCCTTTGTCCGCTGTGACTTGCTGGACGTCGATGCGATCACGCACGGCTTCACAACCCGCCCCGGCGGGCTCAGCGAAGGTCCCTATGCCAGCCTCAACATCACCCGCTCCCGCGGGGACAGTCCGGAACACGTCGCGGAAAACCGCGAGCGCGTGCGCCGGGCGCTCGGCCTGGACTATCTCGCCTTTGCCACCCAGGTGCATGGCCGTGCCGTGGCCGTGGTGGACAGCGCCCCGATGGGTGAGCAAGCCGTTGGGGAAGCCGACGCGCTGGTGACCAACCGGCCGGGCATCGGCCTCGTCTGCCAGACCGCAGATTGCACGCCGATCCTGCTGTTTGACGAGCAAAACGGTGCTGTCGCCGCCATTCATTCTGGCTGGCGTGGCACGGTCCAGAATATTGTCGAGGCGACCCTGAGCCGGATGTCTGACCTCTACGGCACTCGCCCGCAGGCCTTGCGGGCTGCCATTGGCCCATCGATCTCGCCCGCCAATTACCGCGTTGGTCCCGAAGTCGTGACCGAGTTCGAGGCCTTGCCCGGCGATCTTGGCATTCTCTCTCCACGCGATACGGGCGGTGGAGCCCAGCTGGACGTGGCGGCCGCCTGCCATCACCAATTGTTGGAGCAGGGTGTAGCCAACAACCAGATCTGGCGATCGGAGCTGTGCACCTATGCCGAGGAAGCACGTCTCTTCTCGGCCAGGCGCTCTCATCACCAGGGCCAGAGCGGCGTATTTGGCGGCCAGGGCGGCGTGATCGGACTGCGTGGTTAGAGTTAGCCACACCGTCGAGCTGGCGACCCCGACAGGATTCGAACCTGTGACCTACAGATTAGGAATCTGTTGCTCTATCCTGCTGAGCTACGGGGCCGTATCGTCGTTTTGGGCGAGATGGCCTGGCGGGGCAAGACCCCAAGCGACATTCCAGCGTGGGAATGCGCACGCCGTTGTCCCTGGCACACGAAGTTGTGTTTCCACCTTCAGTGATTTCACGGGTCAAACGCGATATCCGGACAAGAGCAGGACGCACACCCAGGGAGGGGAAAGATGAAAGCGATTGGATATGTCAGCGCCATGGCGCTGTTGCTGGCCGGCTGTGGCGGTGGCGATGAAGCCGCGTCGGTTCCGGCTGATGACATGATGCCTCCGGGCGAGTCGGCCGAGGCTGGCGAGGCCGGCGAGGCAATGACTGAGGCGATGGACGCGGCAGCTGCACTGGCGGCGGTGATCGCTCACGAGCGCCGGGACGAGCGCCGCGGGCGTGATGAATGGCGTCACCCCGCGGAGACGCTGAGCTTCTTCGGTGTCGAGCCGTCCATGACCGTGATCGAAGCCCTGCCGGGCAATGGTGGCTGGTATTCCCAGATCCTGACCCCGCTGCTCGCGGAAGAGGGGCGCCTGATCGGGGTGACTTATCCGGACAGTTTGTGGAGCCGCATGTTCCCGGAGTGGAGCGCGGACAATTATGAGCGCTTTGGCGCCGATATCACCCAGATGGGCCGCTATATGAGCGTCGAGGGTGTCGAGACGACCAACGAGACACTGGGCTATGCCCTCGACAACATTCCTGATGCCGAGAATGGCCAGGTGGACGCCGTGTTGTTCTTCCGCGCCTTGCATCACCTTTTCCGTTTCGAGGAGCCGATGATCGACACCGCCCTCGTCGAGGTTTTCGACGCGCTGGCCCCCGGCGGTGTTGTCGGGGTGGTTCAGCACCGCGCACCGGAAGGCGCGGAGGCCAGCTTCGCGACCGGCGATAATGGCTATCTCAAGCAAAGTGATGTTGTGGCCGCGTTCGAGCGGGCCGGTTTCGTGCTGGAAGCCAGCAGCGAGATTAATGCCAACCCCAATGATCCGGCTGACAGTTATGTCTGGCGCCTGCCGCCGACGACCACGAATAATCCGGACACGATGGCGATCGGTGAATCCGATCGCATGACCCTGCGCTTCCGCAAGCCGGAATAGGTTCGGCCCGGTACTCAGGCCATCAAACAAGGCGGCGCGCCAGGATCTGGCGCGCCGTTTTTCTTTTTAATGGCAGACCAGTCGGGCAAACCCTGCCCATGCTCACGACAAAACAAAAACGGCCCGCCGAGGCGAGCCGTTTGAAACAGGAATAGGCCAGTGGATCAGCGAACGCGTTCGCGCAGGCTGTCGAGCTGGTGGGCGACTTCCTGGGTCGCGGCGGTCATCTGGTCTACGGCTTCCTTGCCGCGGGCGACAGAAACGCCGGAACCACGAACGCCGTCGAGGATTTCCTTCACTTCATTGTCGAGCGCCGAAATGCGGCTGGCAATGTCTTCGGTCGCCTTGGCGGTCTGTCCGGCCAGGGCCTTAACTTCACCGGCAACGACTGCGAAACCACGACCGGCTTCACCCGCGCGGGCCGCCTCGATCGTGGCGTTCAGCGCCAGGAGGTTGGTCTGGCTGGCGATGGCTTCAATCGTAGACAGGATGGCGTTGATGCGCTGGGACGCGTCGGTCAGGGCTTCTACCCGGCGCTCGAGAACCTGGGAGCTTTCCTCGACCTGGTTCATGGCGTCAAAGGCGACCTGGGCTGCTTCAGCGCCTTGCGAGGCGCGTGCTGCCGTTTCACCCACTGCCTCGGCAATCGCGTGCATGTCGGTGTTGTCTGCGGAAGTTTCCTGGGTGTCGTCGTAAGCGAAGGCGTTCATGGCGCGCGTCCTGATTAGTGAGTCGCGAAAAGATTCGGCGCTAGGATTCGCCGAAAGGTTAAAAGGAAAGGTTAACTCAATTCATTTTCGTGACGGGCGTCACGCTGATATGCACGTATAAAGTGTATGTTGCGCGTGATGGAGAGAGCCATGACGACGATTTTCAAACCCGCATTGTTTGTTGTGTGTCTTGTTATTGCCGCGTGCGGCCAGGCAGGTGCCCGAACCGCCCAGCTGGTCGAGGCTGAGGTGACGGAGGTATCGGGCCCGCTCAGTATTTCCCTGCAGGTCGAGGAGCGGGCGGTGGAGCTGCGATTGGCGTCGCTCACAACTCCCGTGCCGGATCGAGTGCAGGCCTATCTGGACGATCTGGTGCAGGGGCGTGCCGTGGAGGTCGAATTCCTGTCCGAGACGACAGATCGTTATCAACGCCGCATCGGTGTGCTCTGGCTGCGAGAGGGGCTGCAGAGGGTCGATCTCCACTCAATCTTGCTCGAAGAGGGGCTGGTGCAACTTTATCCCTATCCGGATGCCGCTGAGCGCTTGCCGCGCTGGCAAGCGGTCGAAGCCGAGGCGCGCGCAGCAGACGCCGGCGTGTGGGGCGATTATGAAACCCGTCTGCGCGATGTTGATCCGGATGTTCTGATCCAGGATGTGGGCACGATCCAGGTCGTCGAGGGGCGGGTCACCGATGTCGCGGAGCTGGGCAATGGTCGCGTCTATCTGAACTTCGGCAGTGATTACCGGACAGATTTCACGGTGCGCATCGATGCAGAGGCTACCCCCGGCTTTGCCCAGGCCTTGGGGGAGTTTGCAGACCTGCAAGACAGAAGAATCCGCATTCGCGGAGTGATCCGCGAGGAAAATGGGCCGATGATTGTCCCGCCCAACCCGTACCGGATTGAAGTGCTCGGCGACTAGGCGGTCGGGATCAGGCCGGATTCTTCAGGGTCGCCGACCGTGCTGGTCAGGGCATTGCGCAGCTTGTTCATCGCCACGCTCTCAATCTGACGAACCCGTTCCTTGGAAATTCCCAGCGTTCGGCCGAGGGCTTCCAGGGTGGAACCGCTTTCGCTCAGGCGGCGCTCTTCGATGATATAGCGTTCACGGTCATTCAGCGTGCCGATGGCATCATGCAGCCAGGCCGAGCGCTGAGCGGTGTCGTGGCTATGCATGTATTCCTCATCCGGCGTGGCGCGCTCATCAGCGAGCAGGTCCTGCCACTGACCCGCCTCGTCTTCGCCCACCGGGGCATTGAGAGAGCGGTCATTGGCCGCCAGACGATCCGCCATGGCTTCAACATCCTGGTGGCGCACGCCCAGCTGCTGGGCGATCCAGTTCTTGTGATCCGGGGTCAGCGTGTTGCTGTCCAGAGCGCCGATCTGGGCCTTGAGGCGGCGCAGGTTGAAGAACAGGGACTTCTGCGCCGACGTCGTGCCGGTGCGCACGATGGACCAGTTGCGCAGGACGTAATCCTGGATGCAGGAGCGGATCCACCAGCTGACATAGGTCGAGAACCGTACATCGCGTTCCGGATCGAAGCGTTCAACCGCCTTCATCAGGCCGATATTGCCTTCCTGGATGAGGTCGGCATAAGGCAGGCCGTAACGGCGGTACTTCGCCGCGAGGGCAATCACCAGACGCATGTGGGCTTCGGTCAGGCGGTGCATGGCCCGTTCATCCCGGTGCTCCGTCCAGCGCCGGGCGAGGTCCAATTCCTCCTCCCGGGACAAGAGGTCCTGTTTCATCGCAGACTTGATGAAACGCTGCTGGCTCAGCTCCGGGGAGCCGGAAGAGGTCGTGCGGGAAGAAGACGGTGTGGCCATGTCGCTATCCTTTCTCAGAAGGATACGTTGCTGGATCCAAACTGGATCACAGCGCATGGCAAAATAAAAACGCCCGGCACTGCCGGGCGTTTTCAAACAGGATATGAAAGCCTTAAGCGGCTTTTTTCAGCAGCGACTCTGACAGCATTTCGCGGGCTGCGTCGTGTTCGATATTCTCGACAGCAGCAAGCTCGCGAACCATCCGGTCCAGCGCGCTCTCATAGAGCTGGCGCTCGGAGTAGGACTGCTCCGGCTGGTCTTCCGCACGATGCAGGTCGCGTACGACTTCGGCAATCATGATCAGGTCGCCGGAATTGATCTTGGCTTCATACTCCTGAGCACGACGGCTCCACATGGTGCGCTTGACGCGGGCCTTGCCCTTCAGCGTCTTCATGGCGTCCTTGACAATCTTGTCGCTGGACAACGGGCGCATGCCGGATGCGTCCGCCTTGGCGGTCGGCACGCGGAGCGTCATTTTGTCTTGTTCGAAAGTGACGACATAAACCTCGATGTCGAAACCTGCGACACTGTCCTTCTCCACGCCTGTGACCTGACCGACGCCATGGGCCGGGTACACGATGAAATCACCTTGTTTGAATGATTTGTTGTCGTTGGCGGTTTTTTTCGTCATTGAAGCTCTCTCTTCGGGCCTTTTCCGGGTGACGGCAACAAGCCACTGAGCGTCCCATGAGAGCCGGCTTGGCCGGGACTCCAGAACGGCAATTTCAGTGCACGGGTCACCACGTAGAAAAGGGGGCCGTGCCACCCGCACAGCCCATCAATGTGTCATGTATAACACATTAATCAGAAAATCTCAAATTGGATCGATTTCCGCAGGGAAACAGACTAGCCTGTTTCGCCCGGCTTCTCCGAGAAGTATTTTTCGAACTTGCCGGTCTCCTCAGCCATCGCATCTGCGTCAGCCGGCGGATCCTTGCGCAAGGTGATATTGGGCCAGATTTCCGCGAACTTGGAATTCACGGCCAGCCACTTGCCGTCCTTGTCGTCTTCTGTGTCAGGCTTGATGGCCTCGACCGGACATTCCGGCTCGCACACACCACAATCGATGCATTCGTCTGGATGGATGACGAGGAAATTCTCACCCTCGTAGAAACAATCCACGGGGCAGACTTCAACACAATCGGTGTATTTGCAGCGGACGCAGGCGTCGGTGACGATATAGGTCATGGGCGGCGGACTTCAGTCGGAGAAACAGTGCGGGCGCGACATGGGACGTCGCGGGCGCTTTGTCAACGGGCGCGTGCCTTGGCTTCTGCGCGAGAGCGCGCAAAAACCCGTTCGCGATCATCAATTCCCAGCAAGGGCGCGATGCGCCGAACGAAGGCGTCTTCGAAAGGAGATTTCTCGCCATCGGCCAGGGCGACCATCCACAATTCCTCGATGAGGGCGATGCGTTCCTGTTCGCTCAGGCAGGTCTTGACCACCTTGGTGAAGCGGTGATGGTCGACGGCGGTCTCAGCCAGCTCCTCGGCCTGGTCGAGCACGGTCTTGGCTTTCTCTGTCTCCAGGTTGAAGGCCGCGCCCAGCGTGGTCAGGATCTGGTCCTGCTCGCAATCGGCATAAATCCCGTCAGCCAGCGCGGCCTCGACCAACAAAGCCGTGGCGGCCACGTGCGGATCGATTTCCGGATTGCTGGTGGTCGCCTTGGCGCCGAAGAGTTTTTTCAGAAAGCTCATCCTGCCCTCTTTTGCCGTCTGGACTCAGTCCGTTTCGAGTAACGCGTAAAGCGACTGGGCCTCACTGGCCGGCCCGCGCCGTGTCGACAGGGCCAGAATTCTGATACGAACAATCTTCCCATTCCGCGGGAAGGTCAATTCATCGTCCACGGCCAGGGTTGCCGAAGCCCTGGAAATGCGACGAACCTGGCCTGTGCGGGTCAGGCGGACGCGCCCATCAGCGACAACACGACTGGCCAGGGTGCGCGTCTTGTAGAAGCGGGCATGCCACAGCCAGAGGTCAATGCGCTGGGCGTGCGCTTCCGGTTCGCTCATTCCTGCGCGCTGGGCGTATCCGCGACAACAGCTTCGTTCGGCTGTGCCGTGGTGTCAGTGGCCGGCTGAGCTTGGATTTCGGTGGCCATCCCGGTCGCGACCTCCGCAGCCGGCGCAGCCTGAACGGTGGCGTCCTCAACCTGTTGAGCCGTTTCCTGTGTTGTTGCCGTTTCCGTTTTCTTCGGCTTACGGCGCTTTTTCTTCTTGGCCGGCTTTTTCGGTTCCTCAACCGGTTTCAGCGCTGCCAGGGCCGCGAAGGGATTATCCGGGTCCATGGGCGCGGCTGCCGGGGCAGGCCTGGCCTGCTTCTTCGGTGCAGCCCCTGCCGGACGTCGCCCGGGCTTGGACCCCCAGATTTCGCCCTCGGCCTTTTCCGGGTCCGGACCCTTTTGATAGCGTTTATAGCCCAGCGCCGAGAGCACGCCACGGGCGTCCTCAACGGAACATCCCATCAGCGCCATGATATTGGCGGTCAGCGGGAAGCGGCCCTTTTCCATCGTCTTGCGGGCTTCACGGATCTCGTCGGCCAGGCGTTCGAGCATGTCGAAACGCACGGCGCGCGATCCGCACGGGTAAAAGCCGACGGCGGCATAGTCCGCCCGGGAATGGGCACGGTCATTGGCAACGGATGTCAGGCCCGGAGCCGGCAGCCAGCTGAGATCAACCTCGCCATTGAACACTCCGCGAAGCAAAGCGAAGAGGCGAGACGGTGCAGGCTTCACCAACATCGGCATGTAGATCATGTGCTGGCCAATGCGCACACCCAGTTGCCGCAGGGAGCGTCGCGCGTCCTGGTCCAGCGCAGCGATATCGTCGGAAATTTCCGAGCGCACAATCGCGCCGCCTGCCTCATAGAGCTGCCAGGCCACGCCACGAGCCGGTCCCGGAATATCGTTGCGATCGGACGCGCCGCGCAGGTCAAACAGGGGTTTGAGGGTCTCGCGGACCTTCATGTCGACGGCGTCGCGCAGCGCGGCCTTGGCGGCAGCCTGGTTCTCGGCCGAGCCGAGTTCTCCGCCCAGGCTCTTGATCGCCGGTTGCAGCAGGTCGGCTCCGGCCACCAGCTTGCCAATGACATCCTCGCCGGATTTCAGATGGCCGTCCTCTTCAATGGAAAGGTTTACGGCGATGCTATTCGTCAGTTCACTCAATCGTCTGTCCATTTCCGGTCGCAGGGCTCGCAGGACTGCGGAGCGTAGTGCGCGTGCGCTGAGGTCCTTACCCTGCGCGTCGGGTTCAAAGGTAAGACCCTTTAACCGACCTACATAGTGTCCCTCAACCGTTACTTCTCCCGCGGCTGATACCCCGGCGAGCAGGTGTTTGTCATCCCGCAAGCCCTTGACCAGGGCCTGGGTGCGCCGATCGACAAAGCGTTGCATCAATCTTTCATGCAGCGCATCCGACAGGCGGTCTTCGACCAGGCGGGCACGTTCGCGCCAGTGTTCCGGCTTTTCGGTCCAGTCCGCCCGGTGGGCGGCATAGGCCCAGGTGCGGACGAAAGTCAGCCGCGAGGCCAGCGCGTCAACATCGCCTGCAGTCTTGTCCAGGCGATCGAACTGGGCCTGCATCCAGCTGTTGGGCAGCCGACCATTGCCATCGCTGAGATGCATGTAGATGGATTTCACCAGCCGCGCATGCGCATCAATGGTGGCCTTGCGGAAATCCGGCAGACGGCAGACATCCCAAAGGCGCGCGACAAGGCCAGGCGAGCGGGCGCGATCAGCGATCTCGCTGTCTTCTGCGAGGATGTTGAGGGCGCGTTCATCGCTGGCTTCACGCACACGTTCCAGAGCCGGGTTGTAGGCCGGTTTGTTCAGCGTATAGCGCAGGCGATCAATGCTTGAGGTATCCAGGTCCGGATTGCGCCATTGCAGGCGTTCAACAGGGGCGAAGCTGTGGTTTTCGACCGCGCTGACGATATCCGGATCAAATTCCAGGCATTCCGCCGTTTCACCGAATGTGCCGTCGGTGCGGAAGCGTCCGGCGCGTCCGGCGATCTGGCCCAGCTCGGCCGCCGTCAGCCGGCGGTGTTTGAGGCCGTCGAATTTCCGGCTCTCGGCAAATGCGACATGCTCGATCTCCATGTTCAGCCCCATGCCGATGGCATCGGTGGCGACCATGAAATCAACCTCGCCGGACTGGTAAAGCTCGACCTGGGCATTACGGGTACGCGGCGACAGCCCGCCCATGACCACGGCGGCGCCACCGCGGCGACGACGCATCAACTCGGCGATGGCGTAAACGGACTCCGAGGAGAAGGCGACGATGGCAGATCGGCGGGGCAGGCGGGTCAGCTTGGCCGGGCCGGTATAGCTCAGCTGGGAGAAACGCTCACGCTCGACATGTTCCGCATCTGGGACCAGCGAGCGGATCATGCCGCTCATCGTGTCTGAACCCAGCAGCATCGTTTCCTGGCTGCCGCGGGCATAGAGCATGCGGTCTGTGAAGACATGGCCGCGCTCGCGGTCAGCGCCGAGCTGAACCTCGTCGATGGCAACAAAGTCCACCTGGCGGGTCATCGGCATGGATTCGACCGTGCAGATGAAGTAGCGCGCAGTGCGCGGGACGATTTTCTCTTCGCCGGTGATCAGGGCGGCCAGGCTGGCGCCCTTGGCGGCCACGACGCGGTCATAGATCTCCCGTGCAAGCAGGCGCAGGGGCAAGCCGATCATGCCCGAGCCATAGGCCAGCATGCGTTCGACCGCGAGGTGCGTCTTGCCTGTATTGGTGGGGCCAAGCGCGGCGGTGATGTTCTCCGGCGCGCCAGATCTCATGGCCATCTCGCCATCCCTTGTTGATCACAGCCTATCTAGGGCCAATGACCGGAGTTTGCGAGATTCACAACCAGTCGACTAGTGGGCCTGGATTGAGCGTGCCGTGATGGTCGCGCCGCCAAAACCGGCATTGGTGCGAATACGGACCGGGACGTGGATATTGGTGCCTTCGACCGGCGCAAACCACATGGTGATGGGTTCGGCGATCACATCATCGGACGGGAACTCGTCTTCCTCATAACCCGAGATCGGTTCGTAATACGCGTGGCAGACCTGGGCATCGCCGCGCCAGGCACGGGTGCGAACATTGTCTTCGCCGCCATATTCGAAACGCAGGTTGTAGCGCGCGCGACCGTCAAAGACCGCAAGCGTCCCGTCGCAATGACCGTTCTCGTCAGCGACAGAACCCAGACCTACGCTCAACAAGGTTGAAAGCGGGTCAGCCGCACCGGCGCGCTCCTCCGCAGAGGCCGGCGGCTCGCCCATATTGCCGAAGGGCGGATTGATGTCCGGAGTTGCGACACCCTCGGGGAAATCGATCCCGACGATTCGATTCTTTGAACTGGCATGGTTGAGGTGGCTGTAGCGCCAGGGCTGGAGATTCGGTCCCTGGCGATAGCCGCTGACCCCCGCCTCGATATCGGCGTCGGTGAAAAGGGCTGCCAGACCGGCTGCGGTGAAGCGCGCCGAGGCCTGGTAAGTCTCTTCCTCGAATGTGCTGGAGATGACGATATTGGCGACCTGGAAGATCATGACCGATCCGGCATATTGCACGGTGACGCCCTCGGGCCCGCCGGTTGCAACATCCGTTGTGTCGCTCGCACTGACAGGCATGGCGCTTGCCAGAGCCAGTCCTGTCGCAAGAATCAGTGCTTTTTTCACGCTTTACTCTCCCTAAGTCCGGCCCCGCCGACCCTTTTACACATGCACCCAACTGCAATAATACTTCAAAACCGACTGCAAGATGAACGCCACAAGCTTGACGCAGCCGGTCCACTCCGTTATTTCGCCCGCTCCCGCTTTGGCTGCAAGGCCTCTGCGCAAAGAATATAATTGTTTGAAAGGTGCGACTATGGCGCGTCGCTGCGATTTGACCGGTACGGGTGTTATGACGGGAAACAATGTTTCCCACGCGAACAACAGAACCCGCCGCCGTTTTCTGCCGAACCTGTGCGATGTCACCCTGACGTCTGACAAGCTGGGTCGCGGTTTCAAACTGCGCATTGCTGCTAAAGCTCTGCGCAGCGTCGACCATGTCGGCGGACTGGACGCCTTCCTTCTGAAAGCTCGCGACGAGCAGCTTTCTGATCGCGCTCTGAAGATCAAGCGCGAGCTGAAGAAGGCCAACCAGGCTTAACAGCTTCTCCGGAAACGGAATTATCAACGCCCGCTGCTTGCAGCGGGCGTTGTTGTTTGGGCGCTTGAGGGCTAGCCTGCCTCCCGACACAAGGGGAGGGAACACCATGCGTCTGTCTTTCTGGCTGGCTTCTGCTGCCGCGATCTCACTGGCGGCCTGCGGGCAAGCCCCCACGGAAACCGCCAGCGATGCCGCAGGGAACGCGCCGCAGGCGAGCGCCTCTGCGACCGTTGGTGACATGATTTTCTGGGGCGGTGACATCTATACCGCCGACGATGACCAGCCGATGGTTGAGGCTGTGGTCACACGGGACGGACGAATCCTCTATGCGGGCGACGAGGCGCAGGCCCAGTTCTATCTCGGTGAACAGACCCGCATCGTCGATCTCAATGGCGGTGCGATGTATCCGGGTTTCACCGACAGCCATGTACATGTTCTTGGCGTGGGCTCGCGTGAGCGGACATTGAATCTGGATTCGGTGACCTCGATCGAGGATCTGGTCGCTCGTGTCGCGGCCAGTGTGGGCGAGGCTGACTCGGGTGTGGTCGTTTTCGGCCGGGGCTGGATCGAGACACATTGGCCGGAAAGACGCTTCCCGAATCGGGACGATTTGGACGCGGTTTCGCCAGACAATCCGGTGATTCTTGTGCGCGCTGACGGTCATGCCCTGGTCGCCAATTCAGCGGCGCTGGAAGCGGGCGGGATCACACGTGACAGCATCGCGCCTGAAGGCGGCGAAATCCTGTTTGACGAGGCCGGAGAACCGACGGGCATGTTGATCGATACCGCGATGTATCCGGTCAGCCAGCTGGTCTCTGCGCCCATCGGTAAGGAACGCGCGGATATCTACGCCGAAGGCTCTCAGCGCCTGGCCAGCCTGGGCTGGGCCGGGGCGCATGACATGTCGGTGCCCTATGCCGATGTCGAGATGATCGAGGGTCTGGCCGAGGCTGATCGCTTGTCCACTCGCGTCTATGTCTCCATCAATCCGGGCGGTTTCGCCCGCCTGGCGCGTGAAGTTCCGCGCATCGCCGATGATGGCATGGTGATCACCCGGGCGGTGAAACTCTATATGGACGGCGCGCTGGGTTCGCGGGGAGCCGCGCTGTTATCGCCTTACAGCGATCGCCCGGAAACCTCCGGTCTCAACATTGCCGAGCCGGACGAGACGGTGGGTGTTTTCATCGAGGCGCTGCGCAATGGCATCCAGATGAATGTCCACGCCATCGGTGACCGCGGTAATCGCCTGCTGCTGGACTGGGTCGAGGAAGCCCAGGCCCAGGTTCCCGCCGACGAGCGCGCCCTGCCGGAACATCGCTGGCGCGACGAACATACCCAGATCGTGCACCCGGATGATTTCACACGTTTCGCCGAGCTGGGCGTGATCGCGTCCATGCAGCCCTCGCACGCCATTGGGGATCTGCACTTCGCACCAGCCCGCCTGGGCGAGGATCGCCTGGATGGCGCCTATGCCTGGCAGACCCTGCTGGATCATGGCGCCCACCTGACCGGTGGGTCCGATGCACCGGTCGAGCAGGGCGATCCGCGCATCGAATTCTACGCGGCCGTGGCCCGGGCTGATCTTTCAGGCTTCCAGGGCGAGAACTGGCGTCCGGACGAGGCGCTGTCACGCGATGACGCGCTCAAACTCTTCACGCTCTGGCCGGCCTATGCCTCCTTCCGCGAGGACGAGCTCGGCTCGATCGAGGAGGGCAAGCGCGCCGACTTCACCATTTTTTCCGGCGATATCATGACCATCGAACACGCTGACATCCTCACGGTGACGCCGTGGATGACGGTCGTGGATGGTGAGGTGACCTGGGAACATCCCGACAGTTTCCACCATTGTCCGGGGTGCTAAGTGAGCCAATTTCTCTTTCTGCGTTGCTCTGCTGACATCCCCGAATGGGGGCCGTTCGTCAGATGGGAGCGGGTAGGGCAGGAAACGCAGAGTTCTCTTGAAGTGATTTTCGGAGAGAGCGCGCAGCCGTGGATTCGTCCGAGTACTCCTCCGTTCGAGGTCTGGTTTGATGACACCAGCGCTCCCTCGCGGCAAACTGAATTCCTGGCTCTGCTGGAGACACTGGTAAGAGGTGCCAGTGAGATTGCATTGGTGGGTGGTGTCCCGGACGGCGAATTGCGAGTGCACAATTCAGTGGACGCGTTCATGAATGCCGTCCGTGACGAGCTGGAATACACCGGAGACAGCTATCTGCATCTCGGTCTGTGCCAGACTGCCCGCGACGACACACCGCAGACATAACGCTCATCCATCCTTGCGTGGAAATCTTCGCTAGGATCCGCCGTGATCCCGGTTGGAGGCTCCCATGCTCAGTTTAATTGCCGCAGTCCTGCTTGTGCTTGTCGGCCTGTTTCATTCCCTGATTGGCGGCAGGCGTCTGATCGCGCCGATCGTGGCGCGGGACGACCTGCCAGCCATTCTGGGCAGTCGCACGATGAGCCGGGTGACGCTGAAGGCCGGCTGGCACTTGCTGACACTGATGTGGTTCGCGCTGGCGGCCATCCTGGTACTGGACCAGCTGGCTGTGGCCGAATTCCGTCAGCTGACGCTGGGCGTGTTGGGCGGGACATTCGTCTTTTGCGGCGTGATGGCACTCATCCTGTCGCGCGGAAAACACCTGTCCTGGGCGTTCTTCTTTCCGATTGGCGGGATTTTGCTGTGGCAGGCGGCTCTGGCCTAAACCCGTCCGGCGATCGAGGTGAAATCGATCCGTTTCATCGCCGGGCCTGCCCCGCCAGAAAGGTTCGCGACAGCTCCGCCATCCTCGTCAAACAACGCCGCCAGCTGGTCGGTGATGGCGCCGCCGAGCTGGTCGACATCATTGATCGTGACGGCGCGGCGATACCAGCGGGTGACATCGTGGCCGATGCCGATCGCCAGCAATTCCACCTCGGAGCGTTTCTCGATCATGGCGATCGTCTCGCGCAGGTGTTTTTCCAGATAGCCGGCGGAATTGGCGGACTGGGTGCCGTCGTCGACCGGGGCGCCGTCCGAGATCACCATCATGATGCGACGTTGCTCCGGGCGGGTGGCCAGGCGTTTCCAGGCCCACATCAGGGCCTCGCCATCGATGTTTTCCTTGAGCAGGCCTTCGCGCATCATCAGGCCGAGATTGACCCGCGCCCGGCGCCAGGGCGTATCGGCAGCCTTGTAGATGATATGGCGCAGATCATTGAGACGACCCGGATGCTGGGGCTTGCCCTCCTTGAGCCATTTCTCCTTGGACTGTCCGCCCTTCCAGGCCTTGGTGGTGAAGCCGAGGATCTCGGTCTTGACGTTACAACGCTCCAGCGTGCGTGCCAGGATATCGGCGCAAGCGGCAGCGACGGTAATCGGTCGACCGCGCATGGAGCCGGAATTGTCGATCAGCAGGGTTACGATAGTGTCGCGGAACTCGGTGTCGCTTTCCTGCTTGTAGGAGAGCGGCAGGGTCGGGTCGGCGATGACGCGCGCCAGGCGTGAGCCGTCGAGAACACCTTCCTCGAGATCAAACTTCCAGGCGCGCTCCTGCTGGGCCATCAACCGGCGTTGCAACCGATTGGCCAGGCGGCCGACGACCTGGTCGAGCCCTTTCAGCGTGTTGTCGAGATAACGGCGCAGGCGTTCCAGTTCTTCCGTCTCGCACATGTCCGTCGCATGGACGACCTCGTCAAACTCGCGCGTGAACACCTTGTAGGCCTTGGCGTTCATGTCATCGGACGGGCGCCAGTTCGGGCGCATCATGGTCTGGGCGGCGCCATCATCATCCATCGCTTCGACACGCGTATCGAGATCATCGGTATCGGCCGTGATCTCGTCCTCGTCCGCCGCCGTGCCCGAGGCATCGGGCGTGTCCGGATCGCCACCATCATCGCCATCGGGCTGTTCGTCCTCGCCCGTGCGCTGCTCGCGATCGACGCCTTCATCCTCGTCGTCGGGGTTTTCGCTCTCTTCCGGATCACCGCCCAGCTCGTCGGCCAGGTCGAGATCCTGGATCACGGTGCGCAAGGCTTCGGCAAACGCCGCCTGATCGTTCGCATTGCCGGCAAGGGCGTCGAGCGACAGGCCGGCCAGGTTTTCCAGCTGATCCCGCCAGGCGGTCATCAGACCAAGCGCCTCGACCGGGGCCGGGCGTCCGGAAATGCGCTCGCGGACCAGCATGGCGATGGCCTCTTCCATCGGCGCACCCTGGCGATCCTCGACCCGCTGCCAGCCCTTTTGCTTGCAACGCTGGATCAGGGCTGCGTCCAGATTGTCGGCAACGCCGGCCATCTCCCGCGAGCCAATGCCTTCGACGCGCGCCTGTTCGGCGGCGTGGAAGATCGCGCGGGCCGTGGCGCCCGGCGGCAGGGATTTGACGTGTTCGCTTTCATTGTGGTGCGCCAGGCGCAGGGCCAGCGCATCGGCACGTCCGCGAACAGCGGCAGCAGCGCGGGGCGAGGGCTCGATGCCCGGATTGGGCAGGACGATCCGACCGCCATTCAGCCCGGCCACATCGCCGCCAAAACGTACATCAACATCCTTGTCACCCGCGATAGCACGGGTGGTAATCGAGAGGGCACGTTTGAAAGCGTCAGGATCTGCGGGCGGCTTGCTCATACTGGCAAACTAGCGGTTTCGCGGGCAATTGCGAGGGGCAAGAACGGTCAATTGCATCAACCTTCTGCTAACCCTGTTTCGGCACACTGAAGCCTGGCATCCGTATAAGCGGGGCCAGACATCTGACCGGAAAACCGGCAGATACCGTAGGTGGCGAGAGTAGGCTGGATGGGCTTTTCGGTTCATTCCATGGCCGAAACGAATGCAGCGTTGCAGCATATCGATCGTCTGACCCGAGACACGCTCGAGGTCCAGACGCGTATTGCAACGGGGCTGAAAGTCGGCAGTGCCAAGGATAATGGCACGATCTGGGCCCTGGCCCAGGGCATGCGTGCGTCCAATGGCGGGCGCGAGACGGCCATGCGGTCCATCGATGCTGCCACCGGTGTGGTCGAAGTCGCGCTTGCCGCTGCTGACGGCATTTCCAACATCATGATTGAAATGAAGAGCAAGCTGGTCGCTGCCACCGATACCAGTCTTGACGAGGCCAGCTGGCGCAATCTGATGGGGGAATATGTTGCGCTGGGCAATGAGATGACGCGTCTCGTGGAGGCGGCTTCGTTCAATGGTATCAATATCCTGGAAGCGGGAGCAGACGATCTCAGCGTGGTCACCGGACCCTCGCCGGGCGACACGATGACGATCGCGGCCGAGGACATGAGCGATGGCGGCGGCATTGTGGATGTCGCGCTGACCGGCACACTGCCCTATCCGGATACGACGCATATCCTGACCCAGCCTGACCAGACCATGATCGATACGTTTGATACCTCGATGACGGATGTGAACGCGGCCGTTTCGCGCCTGGGGACATCCTTGCGCACGCTGGAAGTTCAGAAGGTTCTGCTTCAAAAACAGTCTGACGTCACCGAGGCCAGTATCGGGCATCTTGTCGATGCCGATCTGGGCGAGGAAAGCGCCAAGCTGAACGCCATGATGGTGCGTCAGCAGCTGGGTGTACAGGCGCTGGGGATCGCCAATGAAGCGCCCCGCATGATCCTGGGTTTCTTCCGCTAGCGCCCGCGCTAGGTTTAGCCGCAGAAACAATGAGGCAGAGATGACGCTTGCGATCATTGGTGCAGGCATGGCCGGATTGAGCTGTGCGTCCCAACTCCGCAAATCCGGCTTGAACCCGGTAGTATTCGAGAAGAGCCGTGGCACAGGCGGTCGCCTGGCGACACGCCGCAGTGCGCATGGTGGCTTTGACCATGGCGCCCAGTTTGTGACAGCGCGCGATGCCGACTTCACCGCCTATCTGGATCACGCGGCCGGGCTCGGGCGCGCGGCGCACTGGGTCAACCCCGCCAGCGGGGACGAGACCTGGTGGACCGGTACGCCGGGCATGAGCGGGCTGGTCAAGCCGATGCTGGAGGACCTGGATGTTCGCACGGGACAGCGGGTCGTGCAGATGCGCCGGGAGGGCACGGGCTGGGTTTTGTCACTGGAGACGGGCGAAGCGCAGAGGTTCGACACTGTCCTGCTGGCTGTGCCTGTCGTGCAGGCCCTTGATCTTCTCGCCGGCCATGGCGCGGCGTTTCCGGGGCTTGAGGACGTGGATATCGCGCCGTGCTGGACGGGCATGTTCGTTTTTGATGAGGCCCTGCCAAACACGCTGCCCGTGATCCAGCGCGCCGGTGACATTGCCTGGGCGGCGCGGGAAGCGTCACGGCCACAGCGCGAAGGTGATGCCGAGCGCTGGGTGGTCCAGGCCAGTGCCGACTGGTCACGACAACATCTGGAGGGGGCGCCCGAGGCGATCCTGCCGCTCCTGCTGGAGCAATTTGGTGCCGCCGTCGGGGTGAGCGTGCCGGAGCCGGTGCATGCGGATGTGCATCGCTGGCGTTATGCTAAGGTCGAGCGCCCGCTGGGCCAGGCCTGTTTGTGGGATAGCGCGCTTCAGCTTGGTCTCGCCGGGGATTGGTGCCTGGCAGCCCGGGTCGAGGCCGCGTTTCTCAGCGGTCGGGCCCTGGCCGATGCGGTCGTCACGGCGGGCGCGCGCTAGAACCCGTAGAGCTCCGCCGCGACGCGGTAGGTGTTGGCGTAGGCCTCGACCGAAGCCTCGATCGGGTCCGCATACCCGCCGCCAATGCCCATCGACACGGGTATCCCACGGGCCTGGCAAGCGGACAGTACTATGCGATCACGCTGTTTCAGCCCGTCATGGCTAAGGGCGAGGCGGCCGAGCTTGTCCTCGGCGAGGCCATCCACCCCGGTTTGATAGAGCACAATGTCCGGCGCAAAGGCGAACACCGCTGGCAAGTGTTCCTCCAGCGTCGACAGAAAAGCCGCATCTTCCAGCCCGTCCGCCAAGGGCACGTCCAGATCACTGTCATGCTTGCGGAAGGGAAAGTTCTTTTCGCCATGCATCGAAAAGACAAATGTCCGCTCGTGTCCGGCCAGGATGGCGGCATTGCCGTCACCCTGGTGGACGTCGAGATCGATGATCGCCACGCGCGCGGCCGCGCCTGTCTCGATCAGGTTGAGGGCGGCGATGGCAAAGTCGTTATAGATGCAATAGCCCGACCCGAAATCGCGGTGCGCATGATGCGTCCCGCCAGCAAGCTGTCCGGCGATGCCGTCGTCCAGGGCCGCACGCGCCGCCGCCACGGCACCGCCCGCGGTGGCCTGCGTGCGGGTGACCAATTGCTCTGACCAGGGAAAGCCGATGCGGCGAATGGCCTTCTCGTCCAGCGCCCCGCGCTCGAAGGCGTCCACATAGGCCACGTCATGCGCGCGCAGCACATCTACCCGCTCGACCAGCGGCGACAGTTCGAGCATGTCCTCGGACACAATCGCATCGCGGATCAGCCTTTCCCGCAGCATCGCATACTTGGTGTTGGGAAAGCGGTGCCGGTCCGGCAGGGGCAAGTTGAAGGTGTCGGAGTAAAAAACGCGCATGGCGATAACCTAGGGGCGCGGGCCCCGGTGTCACGCCTAGAGGCGATAGTGTTTGGCGAGCAGCTCGATCAGCTCGTTCATCTTCTCGTGCTGATCGGCGGCATTGCCGCTGTCGATGGCGTGCGCCACGCAGTGCCGGGAATGGTCCTTGAGAATTTCCCGCTCAACGGCGCCCAATGCCGATTTGACCGCCGAGAGCTGGGTCAGAACATCAATGCAATAACGGTCTTCCTCAAGCATGCGGGCAACACCGCGCACCTGTCCTTCGATCCGCTTGAGGCGGGCCAGGGACTTTTCGCGGGACTCCGTGGGGGGTGACGTTGTGATAGCCATGTTTCTTGTATACCCCCAGGGGGTATGGTAGGGCAAGGCATGTTGTACAACAAACCTCTAGCGGTATTCGCGATTGCCGCCGTGCTCCTGGGCGGATGTGCCACGCTTGACCCGGATCAGGTCGCGTCGGATGTGATGGACGAGGCCGCTCAGCGGACCCAGCTCGCGCTCAATGGCTCTGGTTCGCTCGACACTGCGCCAGCCGCCGTGGAGCTTGCCCTGGTCCATAACCGTTCTGTGCGTGCGGATCTCTTGCAGGCGGGGGTGTCTGCGGCCGAGCTGAATGCACTCTCACGGCCAGGCAACCCGTTTTTTGAAGTCGTCAGCCTGCCCGGTGGCGATCATGGCCGGGTTTTCGACGTTGATCTTCGCGCCTCCGTGCTGGGAGTTGCAGCAACGCCGTGGCGGGCACGTGCAGCGCGCGCGGCTTATGAGGCTGAGCGCAGCGAGGCCCTGTTGAGGCTCGTTGATTTCACCGCTGATGTGGAGCGCGCCTGGGTCGAAGCGGTCGCTGCCCGGCAGCGCCTGGACCTTTACGCGCGCATTCTTGATGCGGCCGTCGCGGCAATGACGATTGCCGAGGAGCTCGATGCGGCGGGTAACCGGCCCGCGATTGCCCGGGTCCGTGAGCGCAACATGCTGATCAATGTCCAGCTTGAATATGCGACGGCCCAGCTGCAGGCCGAAGCGGCCCGTTTCGCGCTGGAGCGCCTGACAGGGCACGTCGTGCGGGTGGAGGACTTGCCGGTGTCGCTTCCTGCTCCGGTCCCGACTGCTGTGCCGGATGAGGATGAAGCCCTCGATGCCAGCCTGCCGCTGGCGCGATCGCGCGCGCAGGTGGAAGCCGCCTCGCGGGCAGCCGGACTGGAAAACTGGGCCAGCCTTCTGGACCATGCAGAAATCGGCCTTGCCGCCGAGCGGGAAGACCGGGAGTGGGCGCGTGGCTGGATGGCGGAAATCTCGCTGCCGCTTTTCGATCAGGGCCAGCACAGGCGCGCCGCGGCCCGACTGCGTGCCGAACAGGCCCTCGAGCGTCACGCCGCGCTGACGGCGGATATCGTGGCGGCTCTGGCGAATGCAAGCTCCGCCCACGCACTGGCGGTGGAGCAGGCCACACGGGTTAATGACGATCTCCTGCCCGCCAGCGAGGCCCTGCTGGAACAGACGCTGCTGCAATATAACGCCATGCAGCTGGGTGTGTTCGAACTGTTGAACGCATTCGAGACCCGAACGCGGGCCGGTCTGGCCTGGATCGACGCACACGCTGCGGCGCATCAGGCCGATATCGCAGTTCGCCAGCTTGCCGCCGGCGGTTCCCCGGGTGTCGTTTCCATCATGCCTGTCGCGGCAGGCCCGTCAGCTGATGGGGGAGATCACTGATGCCCATATCCAGACGAGACGCCCTTCTGGTCGGCAGTGCCGGCCTGGCTGCAGCAGGATTGGGCGGTGGTCGCGCCGCCGCCCAACCCGCACCCCGCGCCGCCCATTCCGTGACGGTCGACCCCGCTGGCGACTACGCCCCGGGGCGCCCTGGCCAGGACTACCGACCGGTAGTGACACCAGACGGCGCCACCCTGCCGCATCGCGTCGTCAATGGCGTGAAGGTCTTCCACCTGGTCGCCGAGGAAGTCGAGCATGAATTCGCTCCGGGTCTCCGGGCGACGACCTGGGGCTATAACGGCCGTACCCACGGCCCCACGATCGAGGCGGTTGAAGGCGACAGGGTCCGCATCTATGTGACTAATCGTCTGCCGGCCTCCACCACCGTGCACTGGCACGGCGTTATCCTGCCGTCGGGCATGGACGGTGTGGGCGGGCTGAACCAGCGTGCCATCCACCCCGGCGAAACCTTCATTTACGAGTGGACCTTCCGCCAGCACGGCACCTTCATGTACCACTCGCATCATGACGAGATGACCCAGATGGCTATGGGGCTGATGGGCATGATGGTTGTGCATCCTCGCCGTCCGGAAGGCCCGTTGCCGGACCGGGACTACGCCATCATGCTGTCGGAATGGTCATTGCCAGCCGGCGCTTCGCGGCCTGATCCCAATGCGATGGCGGATTTCAATATCCTGACCATGAACGCGAAATGTTATCCCGGCACATCCCCGCTTGTGGCGGCACAGGGTGAGCGCGTGCGACTGCGCTTTGGCAATCTCTCGGCCATGGATCACCACCCGATCCACCTGCACGGCTATGCCTTCACCATCACCGAGACCGATGGCGGGGTCATTCCGGAAACGGCCCGGCACCCGGACACGACCGTCCTGGTCGCGACCGGCTCGACCCGCACGGTGGAGTTTGTCGCTGACAATCCGGGAGACTGGGCCATGCATTGTCACATGACCCACCACGTGATGAACCAGATGGGCCACGACCTGCCCAACATGACCGGCGTTGATGCGCGCCGCATTGATCGTGCCGTCGGTGGGCTGCTGCCGACCTATATGACGATGGGCCATGACGGCATGGGCGAAATGGGCGCGCATCTGGAGATGGGCCACATGCCCATTCCGGAAAATTCGCTGCCCATGATCGGCGCCCGCGGACCGCGTGACTACATCACGATGGGCGGTATGTTCACCATTCTCAAGGTCAGGCCCGGCTTGACCGGGGATGCAGATCCGGGCTGGTATTCCAATCCGGAAGGGGAGGCGCGACGGGCTTCGGCATCCGAGCTGGCACGCGACGGTATTTCAGAAGGGTAGTTTGATGATCGTTTCAACGCTTGCGCTCGTCCTGGCGAGCACCACCATTCCTGCGGACCATGATCACGGTCATGGGCATAGCCATCACGCTGTCGAGGGCAGCTCGACCGTGGCGGCCGATGTCCGCACGGTGGACGTGGAAAATCGCACCACATTGTTGCGTCATGAAGCAATGGCGGAGCTGAGCATGCCGGCGATGGTGATGGAATTCCGGATCGCGGATGACGTCGATATCTCGATCTTCGAACGCGGAGCAGCCCTGACCATCACGGCGATCAATGGCGAGAACGGCCTGGAAGTCATCGCTGCCGAGATCGAACACGACGAGCACCACCAGCACTGATGACTATCAAGCGCTGGGCCGTCCGCATCCACAAATGGCTGGCATTGATTGTCGGGATCCAGATCATTCTCTGGATCGTTGGCGGCTTCGGCATGGCCGTGCTGGATATCGAGAAAGTGCGTGGCGAGCACCTGGTTGCGCCACACGCTGTCAGTGCGCTGGACATGGCGGACCTGATCAGCCCGGCCGAGGCCCTGGCCGGATCCGGTGCCGAACAGGCCCACACCGTCACCCTGTCCAGCTGGATGGGGCAGCCCGTCTATCATGTTGAACCCCTGGCGGGTGCGACCCTGATGGTAGATGCCCGCAACGGCACGCTGTTGTCGCCCATCGACGAGGAGACCGCACGTCGTGTCGCGCTGGCGGATCACATCGCGGAACCGGAGATCGTGTCGGTGGAATTACTCGTCGACCCGCCCCGCGAATACGGGCGGCCGGGGCCGGTCTGGCAGGTCAATTTCGAGGATGGGGAAGGCACGCGGACCTATGTGTCACCGGCGACGGGCCAAGTGGTCACCCATCGCAATGACCGCTGGCGCCTTTTTGATTTCCTGTGGATGCTGCACATCATGGACTATGAGGAGCGGGATAATTTCAATCACCCGCTGATCATTTCCGCAGCGGCCCTGGCCATGTTCACCGTGTTTGCCGGCCTGATCCTGCTGATCATCCGCATGCGCCGAACCGTGCTGACGGCAATGGCGCGGCGGGATTAAGCCACCTCAGCCTTGATCGGCGCTTCGGGCAGGTCTTCGGCGAAGACGCGCTGGTATATTTCCGCGATGACCGGGCGTTCCAGCTCGTCACACTTGTTCAGGAAGGTGAGGCGGAAGGCGTGGCCGAGATCGTTGAAGATCTCGTAGTTCTCAGCCCAGGTCAGCACGGTACGCGGGCTCATCACGGTGGAGATATCGCCATTGATAAAGGCCTCGCGGGAGAGGTCCGCGACCTTGACCATGTTGGCGACCATGTCCTTGCCGCCATCGGCCGCGGCGATCTTTTTCATCTTGGCCAGGACGATCTTGTTCTCGGTCTCGAACGGCAGATAGTTCAGGGTCGAGACGATGGACCAGCGGTCCATCTGGCCTTGGTTGATCTGTTGCGTGCCGTGATAAAGGCCCGTCGTATCGCCCAGGCCGATCGTGTTCGTGGTGGCGAACAGGCGGAAATGCGGGTGCGGGCGGATGACCTTGGTCTGGTCCAGCAGGGTCAGCGAGCCGGAGGCTTCCAGCACGCGCTGGATCACGAACATCACGTCGGGGCGCCCGGCATCATATTCATCAAACAGGAGGGCGACCGGGCGCTGCAGGGCCCACGGCAGGATGCCTTCCTGGAATTCTGTGATCTGTTTGCCGTCCTTGAGGACGATGGCGTCCTTGCCGACCATGTCGATACGGCTGACATGGCTGTCCAGGTTCACGCGCACCATCGGCCAGTTGAGCCGGGCGGCGACCTGTTCCACGTGGGTGGATTTACCGGTGCCGTGATAGCCTTGGATCATGACGCGGCGATTATAGGCAAAACCCGCCAGGATGGAGCGCGTGGTCGCCGGGTCGAAGACATAGTTCTCGTCAATGATCGGCGTGTGCTCGTCACGCTGCGAGAACATCGGCACCTCGAAGCCGGCATCGAAACCGAACAGCGCTTTGGTGTTTGCAATGGCGTCAGGCGCCTGGAGGGGGAAACTATCGCTCATGGAACCGGTCTTCTTGGGGAGGCGGCAAGGCCGCTATAGGAGTCCTATAGATCTATAGCACGCTGCCGATGCGGGGGAAGGCCGATGCCAAAATGCTCGGCAGTTGGGGCCTACGCCATGCCCGCATTCTTGAGGATCTGATAGGCCGCAATCACGCGTCCCAGTTGCTCCTCGGAGGAGCGATCGCCGCCATTGGAGTCCGGGTGGAACTGGCGCACCAGCTCTGCATAGCGCTTGCGTACGGCAGAGGGTTTCACATCCGGATCAAGCGACATGGTCTCCAGCGCCTTGGTCTGCAGACGACCCATGCGAGGGCCTGTATCCGCCTCGCGCTCGGGCTCCTTGCGGTCGCCGAACATGCCGTAGGGGTCGGAGAAACCGTCCTGGAAATTCTTCGACGCCTTGGAGGCCTTGGCCGAGGCCGAGTGCGTATTGCGCCAGCTCCAGGTCGGGCGGTGGCCATAGGCCGCGCTCTCGCGGAAGGACTGGGCGGCGCTTTCACTCATGCCCTCGAAGAAATTCCACGACTTGTTGTACTCAGCCGCATGGCTCTGGCAGAACCAGTAGAAGTCGTTGAGCTGGTCATTGGACTTGGGCGCACGGCTGTCGCCATGTTTGTTACAGCCGGGCCATTCGCATACACGTTCCTCCGGCGCCGGCTCGTCCTTGGGCGGCTTGATCCGGATGTCCTTGAAACGCGGTTTATAGTTGAATGCTTCAGCCATGTTTCCAAGTATGGGGGCTCGCTGGTAAAGCGGCAATGAAAGCGACGAGAAAAGAGATCAAAAATGTCTGATGTCCGCGCCCTGATCGAAACCAAGTTGCAAGCCGCCTTCACGCCGGCCGAGCTGGATGTGATCGATGACAGCCATCTGCACGCCGGACATGCCGGTGCCCGCCCGGGTGGTCAAAGCCATTTCACAGTGAAAATTGTGGCTGACCGTTTCAAGGGCCAAAACCGTGTCGCCATTCACCGCATGATCAACGAGGCCCTGGCCGAGGAACTGGCCGGCCCGGTGCATGCCCTCGCAATCAAGGCGAGCGCACCGTAATTTCTTCCCCAGGCATGGGGAAGAAAACTACCCCCAGCCCGGACCTGTCAGCACTTCCAGCGCCGAGGCGACAGCGATCGGCTGGTCCAGGATCAGGTGGTGCTGGGCGTTGGGGATTGAGATCATCGAGGTCTCAGGCCCGAAGGTCTCGCGCATGAAAGCCCAGATCTCGTCATTGACCAGGATGCTGTCGCCGCCACGGAACAGCGCGACGCGGGTTTTCAGCGATGCCGCCAGCTCGGCCGGCGGTTTGCGGTCATATTCCAGCTTTTCCCAGAGATGCGGATCAAATTTCCACGTCCAGCCGGTCGTGCCATCGGGGCGCGTTGCCTGTTTCAGGGACTGTCGGGCGATATGGTCGAGGAGGAAAGCGTTTTCGCACGGCTGTTCGGGCAGCAGGCGGAAGCGTTCCAGCGCGGCCTCGAAGGTCGCATAGGTATTGCCGCCGCGGCTGGGCGGGCTGGAGCGGCGCTGTTCCTCAGGCGGGCGGATCGGGCTGTCGAGAATGGCGACGCCGCGCAATTCCTCGCCGTATTCCATGGCCGTGGCCAGGCTGACAAAACCGCCAAAGGAGTGACCGACCACATAGGGTGCGCCTGCGTCGAAGGCGCCGCCATCGCGGGCCACGGTCATGACTTCCTTGGCATAGAGGTCCATGCGGTATTTTTCGCGGTGATCGCTGTCACCCATGCCGGACAGGTCCAGCGCCACAATACGCCGGGTTGGTGCCAGGAAGGGCGCGATACTGTCCCACCAGTCCTTGTGGGCCACACCGCCGTGTACCAGGACAAGGCCGGGCTGACCGCGCTCGCCCCAGGCTTTCCAGTGAATGGTGGCGTCCTCGACGATGGAGGTGCCGGTATCGACGGGAGATTCAAGGGCTTTGGCGAACCAGGCCGGAGCCGGCGGTTTGGCGCCGGCAAACTCCTTGAGCGGAGCAGGCGGGCGTTTCATCGGGGAGACTTTTGTTTTTGTCATGCCCTAGCGCTAGACCCGCACGGGCAGGGCGTCAATCTCAACCGGACTGCAAACCGAGCAATTGGGGGACCACGAATACGGCCCATGCATTATTGGCCATATGGCCCAGCACCGGCGCGGCCACGCGTCCGGTCACAACGCGGGCGATGCCCAGCCCGATGCCGAGGAAGGTCGTGGTGGTCATGACCAACAGCCCCTGCGGCGTGTGGATCAGGCCGAAAGCGACGGACGAGATCAGGATGGCAAAGAGGGTGGGAACCCCGCGCGCCATCAGCATGGGCAACATCCAGCCGCGAAACAGGATTTCCTCGACGATGGGCGCTGCGATGACCGATAGCAGGACGATGGCCCACAATGCGGCGCCGGACTGGGTGACATCGTCAACATTGGTCAGGTCTTCCGGCGCTGCGCCGCCCGACAGGGTCAGGCTCGTGTCGACCATGGCGTATTCATGGAACATCACCGACAGGCGTCCGCCAATCGTGATCACGAAGAGCAGGACCAGTATGGCCAGGCCGACCTCGGAGAACCGCACAGGCATGATGGAAAAGGCTGAACGCGCGGCGCCGTAACTGGAAAAACGGATCCACATCGCCAGTGCCAGCGTCGCATAGGCCGTTGCGGACGCCACATAGATAACCGTGTTGAGCAGTTCCGGATCCCGATCCAGCGAAAACATTTGCCAGGTCGCACCCACAACCGCAGAAAAGGCGATAAACAGGACGAAGAGAAGGATCGGCCAGACGATCATGCCCGGCAGGCTGTGCACGACAGCCAGGCGGTGTTCCGGCGCGATGCGCGAAAACCCGTCTTTCTCCGGAAATCTCCAGGCCGGTTCTTGTGTCGACATGTTCGGCGTGCTCCCACCCCTGGCTAGCGGGGATGAGCATATCACAACAAAGCCCTGAGTCTTATGCTTAACCCTTCGTTGCCGACGCTTTCACGCGATTTTTAGACAAGTGTCCCATAACGGTTCGCATAGACGCCCCGTCAGCGATGGCGGTGAGGCCAAAGGCCCGGCGAGAATATAAGCGACCGAAAAGGCGTGGGTGATGGTGAAATCTGTTCTGATCGTCGATGACGATCCGACACAACGCCGCCTGTTACAGGCGGTGATCGAAAAGCAGGGTTTCAGGGCCGAGACCGCTGAAAGCGGCGAGGATGCCCTGGACCGCATCGCATCCGGGGGAGTTGATGTGATGCTGCTCGATCTGATCATGCCGGGAATGGACGGCATGGAGACGCTCGAGGCTGTTCAGCACAAAAATCCGGATCTCCCCGTTATTGTCCTGACTGCTTCCGGTGGTATCGAGACAGTTGTTGCGGCCATGCGCGGCGGTGCGGCGGACTTCTTTGTGAAGCCGGCCAGCCCTGAGCGCATTACCGTATCCATTCGCAACGCCTTGAAGGTCCAGAACCTGTCTGGTGAGGTGAAACGCCTGACCAAGAAGGTCGAGGGTCGTCTCGGTTTCTCCGACATGATTGCCGGTGCGCCGGCCATGCAACAGGTTGTGCGCCTGGGCGAGCGTGCAGCACAGTCGGATATTCCGATCCTCATCACCGGTGAGAGTGGTGTGGGTAAGGAACTGGTTGCGCAATCCATCATGGCGGCAAGCAAACGGGCCGGAGAGCCCTTTGTCGCGGTGAACTGCGGTGCGATCCCTGAAAATCTGGTGGAATCAACGCTCTTCGGTCACGAGAAGGGCGCGTTCACCGGGGCCGTCGGCAAGCATGCAGGTAAATTCCAGGAAGCCGATGGTGGCACGTTATTCCTGGACGAGATCGGCGAACTGCCGCTGGACATGCAGGTCAAGCTCTTGCGGGCCCTGCAGGAAGGCGAGGTCGATCCGGTCGGCTCCAAGCGCCCGGTCAAGGTCAATGTACGGATCATTTCCGCGACCAACCGGGATCTGGCAGAGCAAGTCGCAGCGGGTCAGTTCCGCGAGGACCTGTTCTATCGTCTGAACGTCTTCCCGATCGAGGTGCCCTCGCTCAAGGAACGCAAGGAAGATGTGCCGGCTCTGGTGCGTCACTTCATCGGGCGTTTCAACGCGCAGGAAGACAAGTCGATCCTGGATGCGGCGCCGGAAACCCATGCCCTGCTGTCCAGCTATGACTGGCCGGGCAATGTGCGCCAGCTTGAGAACTCGGTCTTCCGTGCCGTGGTCCTGGCCGACGCGGACTACCTCAAGCCCGAGGACTTCCCGCAAATCTCCGGACTGACCCCGTCCATCGAGATGGACGGGCCGGTCACAGGTGCTGATGTGCTCGCGGATGTGGCGGCAGGTTTTGCCGCTCCGGTCGAGATCATGGATGACGGGGGTCATCTGCGTTCGCTGGAAGATATCGAGCGCGATCTCATCGAGTTCGCAATCGAGAATTATGCCGGTCGCATGAGCGAGGTGGCACGCCGGCTGGGTGTGGGGCGTTCGACGCTCTATCGCAAGGTCCGCGAATACGATCTGGACGTGGATGGCGTGCGCGCCACGGGCTGATCGACGATACATGTCGGGGGATGTGAAGGCCGGTGATCTGGGGATCGCCGGCCTTTGTCGTTTCAGGCGACGGGCGCCGGCACCCAGGCCAGCTCGAACCGCTCATAAACAGCGTCCATATCAGTGGAGAAGCTGAAGCCTTCGCGGTCGGCCTCGCGCTCCCAGAAGGCGCAATGGCCCCGCATCCAGTCTTCCAGCGTGCGATCACCTTCACCCTCGTCCCAGGCGAATTGGGCGTCTGTCTCGCAGATCGGTTTGATCTCGACCGAGGTGATGCGCAGGACACAGCGTGGCTGGTCCTGACCATCAAGGACGAGGGCGAGATTGCCGGGTTTGGGCAGGGGTTCCGCATCGGGGCCGCGATACCAGCGGGCGAGCGAACAGGTCGCGGTTTTCTGGCCGGACAGGATCAGTGCGAGCAACTCATCGGCCATGGCTGGGCTGTCCCCGAAAGCGGAGATCTCGGACGGCGTTTCGCACGTCTCGCCGGTGGCTGTGCGGAACGCCTGCCAGAATTCCTGTTGCAGCGGTGTCATCTCTGCCCCCTTGCCCAATAGCGCATATACCCATGATAGTGCAGGCATGAACAAGGACGAATATCGCGCGTTATTGCACGACCTGCAGATCGAGCTGGTCGCGATGCAGCGCCATCTCATCGCCGCAAACCACCGCCTCGTGATCGTATTGGAAGGCCGCGATGCGGCTGGCAAGGATGGTCTGATCAAACGCATCACCGAGCATCTCAGCCCACGCGACTCCCGCGTGGTTGCACTCGGAAAGCCCAGCGAGCGCGATCGCGGCAGCTGGTATTTCCAGCGTTATGTGCCGCACCTGCCCAGTGCAGGGGAGTGCGTGATCTTCAATCGTTCCTGGTACAATCGTGCCGGTGTGGAACCGGTGATGGGATTTTGCACGCGCGAGGAGCGGAACGGGTTTCTGGACCAGGTCGTGCCCTTCGAGCGCATGCAGGTCGAAGCCGGCAGCGTACTGTTGAAATACTATCTGGACGTCTCACGCGAGGAACAGGCGGCACGGCTGGAGGCGCGCCGAACCGACCCGCTAAAGAACTGGAAGATCAGCCCGGTCGATGCCGTCGCGCTGGAGAAATACGATGCTTACACCGTGGCGCGTGATCATATGCTCGAGCGCAGTGATCACGAGCATGGTCGCTGGGGCATTGTCAGGGCAGATAACAAGTACCAAGCCCGCATCAATGTGATCCGGGATATCCTGCGTTCCGTGCCGCATCCGGGGCCAATGCGAGAGGACCAGGCCCCTGACCGGGATATCGTCTTCCGTTTCCAGCCGCATATGCTGAAGGACGACAGCCTGGCGCGCTAGTGGATCAAATCCGGGGCTGTCGTGGCTGTTGTCCGGCGGCCGGTAGATGCGGCGCGTTTGGGCGGCGCGTTCCGATCATGCCAATGCGTATAGACAGGGCGCAGGGCGGATTCCTTCTTGAACAAGACGAGCAGGCGCCGACGGAGCCTGTGCACGGTCAGTTCAATCATGTCAGCGTCGCGTTCCTGGTTCTCCATTGAGAGTTCCAGATAAGATCGCAGGACTTCAATGCGTTCGGTCAGGCCGAAGAGTTTAAAATCCAGCTGGCGGATGTAGTCGCGTGTCGCCGGGTCTTCCAGTAGCGGGGCATAGATCAGCTCGCTCTTGAGCTCGGTCGCGGAATTGAGTTCCCGCATGGCTGACTTGAACGCAGCGCGACCGCTCTGGCTCTCAAGGCCAAGGTCGAGAGCGTCGTCCAGACGGTCAATGATTCCAGTCTCGAGGCTCTGCAGCATCGCGATCTGTTTCAGCATTCATGGGTCTCCGATTGGCACTTCGCCATACCAGCTGTGCCGATCTCCAGCGCTCACAAAACGTGGACAAGTTTAATAGAAGTTGAAAGCTGAGTCATGTCGCATACCTGACGACATCGCCAGCGTGCATGCCCTGTCGCTGCACGTGTCTACGGCTCAGTCCTTCAGCTTGCCGCCGTCTATGACAATGGGTTTGAAGCCCGCGACCGGTTTCGGTGCGGTGCCGGGCGAAGCCGTCTCAGACGGAGTGGCGACGACCTCGTCGGGCAGGTCATCATTGATGTCGCGGTTGCGCGAGGAATAGGTCGGCGTCTTGCGCTTGAAGCCGGAGCCCCGTGACATGGGCTTGCGTCCCTTGCCCTTGGCCTTTTTCTCGATCTCACGCAGCTTCACCGACTGGCGACCGGAGAGGGCGTCTTCCAGATTGCCCTTGTCCGGGTCGTTGAAGGCGGAGCCGAATTTCTCGAGCCGCTCTTCCAGCGAGCCGAGAAATTCGTCTTCCCATTCTGATAATCGCGGATCGTCGCCATCGGACTCGGCGGCCGCGCGCTTGGCGCGGGCCAGGCGCCGGAGCGCCTTTCGGGTCTTCTTGTCGTCGATCTCGCGGGGCATTGCGCCTCTAGTGCCAAGCAAAAGCCTTTGCGACGATCTTCCACTGCCCATCGATCTTGTAAAGCAGGAACATGTCGTCAACGAAACGGCCGTCTGCCCAGTCAATGGTGATATGGGCCGAAGCGACACGGCCTTCGGCCACCGTGATGTCGTGGAAAGTGACCGTCCGGTCAGGCATGGCGCGACCGAAACGGGCGGCGAAGTCACCCAGATTCATGGTGTCGACGCGCTCGCCATCTTCGTCATTACGATAGATGAACATGTCGCCGGTTGAGGTGTAGAACGCCTCGCGGGCCAGATCCGGATCACCGGTATTGCCGGCGTTGAAATAGGCCATGACCGCGGCGCGAACGCCGTCGACATCAGCCTCATCCTGGGCGAAGGCCGCGGAGGTGGTCGCGGCAATGAGTGTGAGTGCAGCAATAAGCTGTCGCATGATGATCTCCTGTCCCTCGCGCCCCGGGTGTCAAACTAGGCTGCGTGGACAGGAGACTGAATTCACTTTCCCGTCAGCGGGATCAGCTTTCGACAGCGCCGAGATAGAGTTCCAGCAGCGCTTCCGCTTCCTGGCGATCGCGCACATCGATCTTGCGCAGCGAGATCACCTTGCGCAGGATTTTGGTGTCAAAACCCATGGACTTGGCCTCGGCATAGACCTCTTTCATGTCAGCCATGACGTTGGCCTTGTCCTCTTCGAGACGTTCGATACGCGCCACGAAAGCCTTGATCTGCTCGCGCGCCGCGCCGCCAATGCTGTCGGACTGGTCGATGGAGCCGGTTTCAGGTGCGGAATCGGTGAAAGCCATGTCGGAACCTCGTTAGGAATGGGTTGGCGAAACTAGGCTCTGAGGCGTGCGTTCTCAAGCGGCTGCGGCACAAGAATCTGCAGGCTGGCTAGTCGCCCCGGACATCGGCGATGGCCGCGGCTACGGCATCCTGTTGATGGTGATGCAGATTATGGCCTGCGTTCGGAATCCAGCGGAGTTCCGCATTCTTCATTCGACTGGCGGTCAACCCGGAATGACGGTGGCTCCACAATACCGTATCCGCCTTTCCCGCAAGGAAAACCGTCCTGTGCTCGACCTTGTGATAATGCGGTTCCTGTTGTTCCAGGTGCCGGTTTACATCTGCCATGTCGCGGGCATTGGCCAGCCAGTTCGGCTTGCGCAACAAGAGGGCGAGGCTGGTCGTTTCGGCGTAACCCTCTGGCACGGGTTCAGGATGGAAGGCGTTGACGGCGCCCGAGCGCAGGTTGGGTTTGCCGGTCAGCGGCACAAGAAGCCGGGTGAACAGCGGGCCGATGACCGGCCAGAAACTGGCCTTGTTGAACCAGGCGGCATCCCCGATCCATGCACCGAGCGCGGGCGCGATGAGCACAAGACCGCTGACCCGGTCGGGGTGGTCCAGCGCCAGCCGCATCGAGATCGCACCGCCCCAGGAATGGCCGAGGACAAGCGTGCGTTCAATGCCAAGCTTGTCCAGCAGCGCAATGACCAGTGCGGCTTCGGCGCTCGGCGACCAGTCCGTGTCAGGCCGGTCGCTCCATCCCAGGCCGGGGCGATCCAGCCAGATAACGTGTTCATTCCTGAAGGTCTCGGAAAGCGCGGAATAGGGCTCTTCCAGATTCGAGGCCGCACCATGCAGCACCAGAATGGGTTCGCGATCGCGTGGCCCGGTCTGGCGCAGGTGAAGCCGGACGCCATCAACGTCGATGAATTCGCCAGCAGGCGGGTGTTCGGTCTCGATTTTGGACTGGATGGAGCGGGCAATGGAGAAGCCGATTGCCAAGGTCAGCAGGAAGCCACCAGTCAGGATGGCCGTCACCATCATCTAAAGCGCCCGCCCGGCCAGCGCGGCTGCGAGCCGGTCGCGAGCTTCCACCGCCGGTTCGAAAGCCGGGTAGATGGCCAGGGTTTCCTCATAGGCTTCCAGGGCGGCATCCCACTCCTCGGCCTGTTCCAGGACGCGGCCGATAGAGAAATAGGCATCGTAACGGCGTGGTTCCAGCGTGAGCGCAGTGTTCACGGTCTCCAGCGCAAAGGCCCAGTCCTCGAAGGCCATGGCGACGCGTCCGGACGCCAGCCAGCCTTCGGCATAGTCTGGCGCCAGCCGGTTGACGTGGTCATACATGCGCGCAGCGATGTCCTCATTGCCGGCAACTTCGGCCGCAAAGCCGCGATCCATCAACAGCTGGATCGTGTCCGAGCCGGAATGGGCCCACAAGGCGTGAATTTCGTCGATCAGCGGGCCCGCGGCACGCTCATCAGCTGTCGCCAGCGCATCCAGCCGTTCTTCCAGGCGCTCGTCTGCCGTCTGGAAGGGGACGCTGGGCTCGATCTGGACCGTATCGACATCCTGCGCGAGCAGGACCAGGCTGGCAAATAACGTAATCATGGCCAGAAGGATAGCCGAGCGAGCTGTGACGTCCAGTCATCCTCCCAGAAGATTGAGGAGATTTAAGGCGTTCGATAGGGTCTTGATTCATTTTATGAACATTGTTTAAATAATCTCATGAACGATGTCCGGATCAATGAAAAACACGAAGCCAAGGCGCTGACGCCTGAAGTGGCGTGGTCGACGCTGGCCTTTCTTGGCGTCCTGGTAAGTGTGCACTGGAGCATGATCTACCTGGTGCTTACCGGTGCCGTGGCCCTGGGCTGGCTTGTCTTGCCAATCGGTTTCACAACCTACGCCCACTACACCCTGGTGCATGAAAGCGTGCACGGAAACATTGTTCGGGATCGGAACTGGGCGTGGGTCCACACGGCAATCGGCTGGTATGGTTCGCTGATGCTGTTTGCCACCTGGCCGCTGCTGCAACGCACGCACAAACACCACCATTCCTTCGTCAACACCGAGAAGGATCCGGACATCTATGTGAAACTCAGCTTCCCCCGCCTGCTTCTGCGTAACCTGATTTCAACCGCGCTGCAGCCGGTTCCCATCCTGCTCCTCAAGCAGATCTTCCGGGACCCGTCGCTGGCACGGGGTTATGTGAATGCGGACCAGATCATGACGCGGTCGGAGAAGGTCCAGCATCATCTGGCCAACTGGCTGCAGTGCATTGTCTTCTGGTCGCTGGCGCTCGGCGTTTTCGGCTGGGTGTTTGTCGGCCTGGTCTACGGGGCGGTTTTCATCGCGATGAACATGCTGATCATCATGTTCCAATGGTTGCCGCATCATCCGTTCAAGGAGACCGGCCGGTATTCCGCGACCCGCAATATCGGCTTCACGAGCTGGAACGTCCTCTTCCTCTGGCAGAACTGGCATCTGATGCATCACCTTTGGCCATCCGTGCCCTTCTACAACTATCAGCGCCTGTACAATCGTCTGCGGCCGGTGCTGGAGGAAAAGGCGGCCCGCCATCATGAGGGCTTGAGGCCTACACAAGGTCCAATCGAGCCGGATCCCGCCCCGGCAGAGTAGCGAAACCGCCTCTGGCTTTCAAGTCTAGGTTGAATATCCTATAACGTCTCCCCTGAGTGGTGCGTTTGGCGGGGAGATGCGATATGGATTTCGACTTCTATGTAGAGGATGCGCTCCTCAAGAGCCCCAAGAAGCGAGCAGCTTATTCCGACCGGACGGCGTGGTTGATGTCGGTCATGTCATGGCTGGCCTATCTGCCCTTTGATCGACAGGCGGGACCGGCCGAAGTGAAGGCGCTTGCACAAGCGCTCGCAAGCGAGCGGGACGTACCCACCATTATTGCGGCAATCAACCAGCTTCTGGTGCCCGGGCAGGGCGAACCGGCGCGCGTGGAACTGGAAACCAAGCTGGGGCTTGTGGGCTTCAAGCTGGAGAAGATTTTCGATATTCGCGATGGGTTGAATGTCGACACCCAGGCCTTCATTGCGCGGATTGATCTGACCGCCAAGACCGATGCCGAGAAAACGGACATGCTGGTCCTGGCATTTCGTGGCACCGAGCCCAAGCGTCTGGCGGATCTGAGGACCGATCTCAATCTGACGATGACAACGGTGAAGGGTGATACCGACGAGGAGCCGCGGGTCCATTCCGGTTTCCTCAACGCCTTCCTGCCCGTTCGCGACAGGATCAATGAGGTGATCCGGGCGCATTCGGATTTACCGGTGTTTGTCACGGGACACAGCCTGGGCGGTGCGCTGGCCGTGGTCGCTACGCGCTACATCGCCAACCGGTCGGAAGGTGCCTGTTATACGTTCGGCGCGCCGCGTATCGGCAATGAGATGTTCTTCGACCAGATCTCTACGCCCCTGTATCGGGTCGTGAATGCGTCTGACGGAGTTCCGGCAATTCCGCCACCTGGCTGGATGATGAAAGGCGTGACGCGGGCCCTGAGATGGTCTCGCTTCACCCGTTGGCTGGTGCCACACTTCAACAAGTTCAACGACTATCGGCACATGGGCGATCCGCGTCACTTGTCGAATGCGCAACGCATCGTCGATCCTTCGGGGCTGCATGCCTATCCGGGGCTCAAGCTTCGCAGTGGACCGACGATCGGCGATCGTTGGTCGAGTCTGGTAGATGGCCGGATGAGCTGGCTGGAACGCTTACGCACGCCCCTGGCGCACCACGATATCAGCAAGTATTCGGAAAAGCTGGCCTATTACGCGCTAGAGCGGCGGGCCCGGCGCAAACGGCTCAATGCCTCACCGTCGGTTCTCGCCGAAACGAGCGAGCCTGCTGAGCGCTAGACCGCCGGGAGGTGCGGCGGTCCAGCAAACAGGGTCAGGCGTGCTCCAGCTCCATGACGGTGCGCAGCTGGTCCTCGGTATCGCCCAGCTGGGCATCAAGCATGGTCAGGCGCTTGGCATAGTGCGACGGCGCATATTCCCATGTCATGCCGATACCGCCATGCATCTGGATGGCTTCTTCCGCAACCAGCTTGCCCGCACGCCCGATGAGGTTCTTGGCCCGAGCGATGTGCAGGGCGCGATCCTCGGCATCCAGCTTCGAGCTGGCGAGGATGACGATGGAGCGGGCTTGTTCGATCTCGATGGAGAAATCGACCAGCCGGTGCTGCAGGGCCTGGAACATAGCAATCGGGCGACCGAATTGCTGGCGCTGCATGAGGTAGTCTTTCACCGTGTCACGCAGCACATCCATGATGCCGACTGCTTCGGCACACAGGGCCAGGCGGCCGGCATCTAGGACGGCGTTGACCGCAGCCTCAGCATCGTCCGCAATCAGCGTGGCTGGCGTGTTATCCAGGACGATCTCTGCCGCGCCGCCTCCGTCGATCATGGCGTAGGACAGCACTTCGACGTCAGCGATCGCAACCTCGTAAAGGCCGATCTTGCCAGCGGCTGTTCTGGCAACGACCAGAAGGTGATCCGCACTATTGCCACCATAGACGACGGTCTTGCGGCCGGACAGCGTATCGCCGCCCGTCATGCTGATATCCTCGAGCGTTGCGAAGGCATCGCTTTCCCAGACCGCCAGCGCGGCACGTTCACTGCCCGCGATGATGGCGTCGAGGCGCTCGGACTTGCCGAAGGCCGCGTACAGGCGCAGGGCCAGCAGGTTGGCCAGCATCGGCTCGGCGCACAGGCCTCGACCCAGTTCCTCGAACACAACAGAGATGTCGAAACCGTCACCGCCAAAACCGCCATCAGCCTCGGAGACCAGTGCACCGAGAATGCCCAGTTCCGCGAGTTCCGCCCACTTGGACGCATCGTGATAGGGCGCCTCATAGGCGATCTTGTTGCGGTATTCGTTGTCGTATTGTTCAGCGAGATAGCGGCGCAGGCTTTCGGAGATCATGCGCCGGTCTTCGGTATGATTGAAATCCATTGCCCTAACCCATGAACAGTTCTTTGGTGATGATATTGCGCTGGATCTCGTTGGACCCACCGAAGATGGAGAGCTTGCGGTTGTTGAAATAGCTCGCCGCATTGTTGGCCGCTTCCGGCGGGGCGACCGCCAGATTGCCCAGCACGTCCTCGGACGGGAAGGGGCAGGCTGCCGGACCCAGCGCGCGACGGGCCAGGTCATTGATCGCCTGGCGGATAACCGTGCCCTTGATCTTCAGCATGGATGATACCGTGCCCATCGCGCCGCCACCGGACAGCATGCGCAGATTGGTAATCCGCATCGCTTCCAGGTCGATCTCGACTTCGGTGACCTTGGACATAAAGATCGGATCCTCTGCCAGCGGCTTGCCGCGTCGCTTGAGCTTTTTGGCGAGAGATTTCAGCTCGATCAGCGCCTGGGTCGAATAGCCGACACCGGCAATGCCCGTGCGCTCGTGCGTCAGCAGGTATTTGGCGATGGTCCAGCCCTGGTTTTCCTCGCCGACCAGATTGGCCGCCGGGACGCGGACATCGGTGAAGAAGACTTCATTGACCTCATAGCCACCCTCAAGCAGGCGGATCGGACGCATTTCGATGCCGGGCGTGTTGATGTCGACCAGAATGAAGGAAATGCCTTCCTGCGGCTTGCCCTCGGTCGAGGTGCGGACCAGGCAGAAGATCTTGTTTGCGTGCTGGCCCAGCGTGGTCCAGGTTTTCTGCCCATTGATGATGTAGTCATCGCCGTCGCGGATGGCGCGGGTCTTCAGGCTGGCCAGGTCAGAGCCGGCGCCCGGCTCGGAATAGCCCTGACACCACCAATCCGTGCCGTCGAGAATGCGCGGCAGGATCGTGGCCTTCTGTTCCTCGGTGCCGAATTTCAGCAGCACCGGTCCCAGCATGCCGACGCCGAAGGGCACCACGGTGGGCGCGTTGGCGAGCGACCGCTCTTCGTCAAAGATATGACGTTGCGTAGCGTTCCAGCCGGGGCCGCCGTGTTCCACGGGCCATGTCGCGGCCAGCCAGTTGCGGGTCTGCAGGATGGCATGCCATTGCTCGATGTCTTGCTTGGTGAACTCCAGTCCGTTGCGGACTTTGGTTGCGAGCTCTTCCGGCAGGTTATCCTTCAGGAATTGCCGGACTTCCGCGCGGAAGGCTTCTTCTTCCGGGGTGAAGTTGAGATCCATCGTCTCCTCCTTATCGACAGTGCCATTGGCACCCGGCCGCAGGGGTTGGCTCCACCCGTCAGCCTGTGTGGGAGAGATAATGGGGCAAAATCAGAGAAAGTGAACCGGAAACTTACCTTGACGTCCACGTTAATTTGCACGCGTCAAAGCAGGCCGTGGGTCCGGAGATCAGCATGCAGCTTGTCGCCATCGATGAACTGTTCAGCCAGGAAGCCGTGCGCGCGTGCCGCCTCGACGTTTTTCATGCGGTCATCAAAGAACAGGACCTCGCCCGGTGTGTGCGGCAGGCGTTGGGCCGTGATTGCGTAGATTTCCGGCTCGGGCTTGACCACGCCTTCGTGGGCCGAGACGACGACATCACGCATGCGCGACATGGACGGAAAGCTCTCAACGACCCAGTCGATCCATTCGGCGGGCATGTTGGTGAGGGCATATTGCGGAACATCGCGGGCATGCAGGGCTTCAATGGCCTCAGGCGTGCCGGGCAAAGTGCCGGTGACCATGTCGGCCAGCCCGGTTTCCCATAACCGGATCTGTTTTTCATAGTGCGGGTATTGCGCGATCAGGGGTTTGCGGTTTTCAGCCATGGGCACGCCGCGATCATGGTGCACGTGCCAGTCCATATTGCAGACATTGTCGAGGAAGTGCCGGAGCTCGGCTTCATCGTCGAAATGCTGCCGGTATAGCTGGGCGGGCTGCCAGTCGATCAGCACATTGCCCAAATCCCACAATACGGCTTTGACGGTCATCACTTGCTCCGGAAAAAACAAACCCGCGCACTTGAAGTGCACGGGTTTGTATTCGTCAACCGCCGTGAGGCGGAATTCGGTATCGCTGGACTAGCCTGCGCGAGCCTTGAAGCGCGGATCGGTCTTGTTGATCACATAGACACGGCCGCGGCGCTTCACGACCTGGCAATCGCGGTGGCGGTTTTTCAGCGATTTGATCGAGCTGCGGACTTTCATCGTTCGGCCTTGGATTTCACTTCAAGTTAATAAGGAGCGCGGTGGATACAGGCCTGCCGGTGTGGTGTCAATGGGCCAGATGCGCTTGGTCGAGGCCGAATGCGCCCAGCACCCGCCGCATCCCGCTTTCATACTCGGCGTGGTCCTCGGCTTTATACAGCAGACCATAGGACGCAATGAACAGGGAATAGGTCACATCAGCGGCGTTGAGCCGTGGTGCCTCCTGCTGCAGGCAGGCCTCGATTTGCGTGCGCAGCCTGGCCTCGAGCTGTTTGATCGCGCTTTGTGGCGAGTGGTCCGTCATGGCCAGGACCTCGCCCGAATGCGGCGAGGACCGCATGGGGTCCACATGTTGTCCTGTCCACTGATCCAGGCACTGATAAAGCCGGTCGCCCAGTGGTGTTTCCGGCGCTGACAATGCCGCCAGCGCGGCATCACCGGACGCTTCGACCAAAGACCGTGTGACCAGGTCGAGAATCGCTTCCTTGGAGCCATAACGCTTGTACAGCGCCTGGCGGGACACACCCATGGCCCGGGCCAGGTCCTCCATCGAGGTTTTCTTGAAGCCGTAGCGCAGGAAAGTCTGGAAAGCTGCGATGAGTTGTTCGTTATCAAACATGGTTCAATGTTGACAAAAAGAATCTAATTTGTAAACCATGTCTCGTCGGGCGCTGCTTGAGCCGCGTCCCCCCGAAACGCTTTGGTGGTGTCCGGCACAGATTCAACGCGATTTGCCGCAAACGCAAACCGCCCCGATTTGAGGAGCCTTTCATGGCTAAACATATTTCTGATCTTGGAGTTCGTGACTGGTGGCCCGAGCGGCTTCCCGACCTGACCGGTAAAATCCATTTCATCACCGGTGGTAATTCAGGCCTGGGGCTCGAGACCGCCAAGATGCTGGCGGAGAAGAACGCCGATATCATCATTGCCGCGCGCAATCCGGACAAGGCCGAGCAGGCCGCCGCGATCGTACGTCCCCTGGGCACGGGTTTTGTTGAAACCGCGGCTTTGGATCTGGCCAGCCTGGACTCGGTGCGGGCCTGTGCCGAGGACATGCGGGCGCGTTTTCCCGAGCTGGACAGCATCATCAACAATGCAGGCATCATGCAGACGCCGCAATTGGAGACTGCCGACGGGTTCGAGCTGCAGTTCGGCACCAATCATCTCGGTCATTTCCTGCTCAATGCATTGATGGTGGATATGCTGGAGGCCCGGGCCGGGCGGATCGTCGTGGTCAGCTCGATCGCGCACAAATACGGCCAGCTGAATTTCGACGACCTCATGCATCGCGATGGCTATACGCCGACCAAGGCCTATACGCAGAGCAAGCTGGCCAATCTGATGTATGCCTTCGAGCTTGATCGCACACTGGCCGCATCGGGCAGCAAGGTTACCGCCTATGCCTGTCACCCGGGCTATTCCAACACCAATCTGCAATCGACCGGACCGCGCAGCTTCTGGCGTCCGCTCTACAAGATCGTCAATCCGCTGCTGGCACAGGACGCCGCCCGGGGTGCGATTCCGACTGTTCTGGCTGCGGCCGGCGAGGAAGCCAAGCGCGGAGCCTATTATGGCCCCCAGGGCATGAGCGAGGCGCGCGGTCGGGTCAGTGATGCTCTGGTTGCCAGTCAGGCGCTGGACGAAAACGCCGCCGCCCGCTTGTGGCGGGAAAGCGAGACACTGATCGGCATGCGCTGGCCTCAGCCGGCCATGGCGTAGATCACCCGGTTTTGCCCTAGCGCCCCAATAGCCTTGCTTCGCTACGGCGAGGCAGGGCACTGCCTCCTGAGGGAAGAGGTTGCGCGTTGCGAGGACGAGGGGCTTTTTCCGCCCTGGACGCCGGTTGTCGGTTGACGCCCTGATCCAGGCCAGTCAGTCCCACTGGTGCCGACCTAAGGACCCGATAATGCAGTACAAGTCGTGGTTTAGCAGACTGCACAAGTTCTCCGCCGCCGCTTTCTGGGCAGCGGCTATCTTCGTGATCTCGGTTTCTTTTATCGCCCTTGTGGTGTCACAATATTGGAAAGAATAAACCCTGCACGACGATATCTGAACAGCGCCGATTGATGACGCGAATCAGCGCGATTGTTCGCCTTGGTATGCAGAGCTATTCCTATCCCTCGCGGGTAAAGGTCGGGGCTTGCGAGAGTGAATGACGTGAGCGCAGCGAGCCGCCGTGAGATCAAACAACTTCCTAGCGGAAACCGTCGCGATCAAGGCGGAAGCCATTGCGGTCCAGCGGTAGCTTGGGGGCCTTGGCCGGATCGATTTTCTCGCCGTCTTCCGAATTGAACATGGAGACGATCAGGAAAGGCTCGTCCTTGGGCGGCGGCTGACAGATGCCGTAACCGGCTTCAGGCATATTGGTGCGAACTTTCAGCCCGAACTCTTTCGCCTCGTCCGGCAGGATCGGATAGTCGTGATTGCGACCGCCGCCAATGAGATCGTCCGTCAGCGAGCAGGTGCCGTCTTTCTTGTGCGCGTCATTGACATACTCGCAGGCGAAACGACGCGCCTCCTTCATGGCCTGTTTGGCCATCTTGGACAGAACCAGCATTTCATCGGAAATCCGGTCGGCCGATTTCTCGCTCGGCAGCTCGGCCAGGTAATGCGCCGGCAGCCAGCTGTATTGCGGATCGATCGGACCCAGCACGGCGCTCGGTCCCATGACGATTTCGTCGCAGGCAAGGGCAATCATCGTACCGGCGGACTTTGCACGATAGGGCACGAAAGCCGTTTTCGGTCCCTTGTGGTTCAGGAGGGCATGCAGGATCTGCTGGGTCGCAGAGCTGATACCGCCAGGCGTATGCAGGATGACGTCGATGCGCGCGTCCGGGCCGGCCTTGCGCAGCACATCAATGACGTCGACTGCGGTGTCGTGGTCGACGTATTCATTGGGATCATGATGCACGATCTTGATGACGGTGCTCTGGCGGGCAGCCGAGAATTCAGCGGTCTTGCGCTCGATGCCCAGCTTGTAGGCGTCATAAGGGGAGAGCTCGCCACCCGGGCCGCCCGGAGGCATGCCGGCATCATTCCGGGTCTCGGCGCCGGAGCCTTCCCGCTCCATGCGGCCACTGCGCATGCGTTGCTGCAGCGCCAGCGTTCCGGCGATCAAGCCACCAATCGAGGCGATTCCGCCCCAGCCAACAAGGCCAATGCCCGTTACCAAACCCACCATCGGGTACCCCTTACACACAAGACACGCGCTCTTTTCCTGAGAGCCTTCGATCAGGTTAGCGAAGCGAGCGGGGGGAGGCGAGTCTTCCGGATCAAGGAATCCCGCGGCGTGGCCAAAAAACCACGTGCGCGTTGCAGAAAAGAAATATGCCCGTCCGGGCAAAGGACGGGCATAAACCGGAGCGGATGTTGTTCATCCGGAACCATGTGGCGGGGTAAGACCGCTTGATGTTGGTAGCATTGCAATTCCAACCGCGATCTCTCCGGAGCGTTACGGATTGTTCGGAATGTTGGCGAAACTGTTAGCTTACAACTTGGTCAGTTGCCCCGAGGGGCTCATCTGCCTAATTTTCGCCACATGATGTGTTCGGTGAAAAATCGGGCGGCCGCACTCGCGGCCGTTTTGCTTGCAGGGTCCGGGGGAGCAGCTGCAGCTCAGGATGCGCGTATCGAGGTCGATGTCGAACTCGTGCTCGCAGTGGATATTTCCTATTCGGTTGACGAGGAAGAGGCGCGCCGCCAGCGCGAGGGCTATGTCGCGGCCCTGGCCTCGGATGACGTCATCAACATGATCCAGGGCGGCCCGTTGGGACGCATCGCCGTGACCTATGTCGAATGGGCCGATTCCGGCTTTCAGCGCGCGGCGGCTGACTGGACTGTGATCGCCAGCGAGGAAGACGCGCTGGCGTTTGCTGCCCGGGTGGCGGATGCCCCGCTGGAGCGTGGCCATTACACCGCGATCGGCGCAGCCATCGCCGACGGTGTCGCTCGCATCCGGGACAATAATTTCGACGCGCCACGCCGCATCATCGATATTTCCGGAGACGGCCCCCAGAACCAGGGCATGTCGCTGGAGACGGCTCATGCGCTGGCCGAAGAGGAGAGTGTCGTCGTCAACGGCTTGCCTGTGATTTCCGAGCGCGACGGTCGCTGGGTGCATCCGGTCGAGGTTAATCTCGATGCCTATTTCGAGGAAAACGTGATTACCGGCCCGGGTAGCTTTGTCCTGCCGGCGCGAGCGGAAGAGGAATTCCGGGTCGCAATCCTGCGCAAGCTGGTGCTGGAAATTGCGGGCGCGGCGCCATCACCGGTCGAGCTGGGTCGGGCACCGTGATTATCTCCACCCTCCTTGCCGCCACCCTCCTGTTGACGATGCAGGACCCAGCATATGAACCGCGTCCGGTCGAGTTCACCGAGGATGGCCGGGAAATGGTTGATCTGGAACTCGTGCTCGCGGTCGATGTGTCCTCCTCGATCGATGAATATGAAGCGCGGCGCCAGCGAAATGGGCATGTCGCGGCCCTGGCAGATCCGGAAGTCATTTCTGCGATCCAAAGCGGTGGATACGGGCGTATCGCCGTTGTCTATCTGGAATGGGCGGACGCGGATTTTCAGCGTGTTGTTGCGCCCTGGACCGTGATCGAAACCGAGGAAGACGCCCTGGCCTTCGCCGCGCTTCTGGCGACATCGCCTTTTATCTCCGGACGCCGGACGGCAATCGGGGCTGCCATCAACAGCTCGGTCGAGCTGGTGGATACCAATGCATATGAAGGCGTGCGCCAGGTCATCGACCTGTCCGGTGATGGTCCCCAGAACTCCGGGCCCAGCCTGGTGCAGGCGCGGGCGGATGCCGAGGTGCGCAATATCACCATCAACGGATTGCCCATCCAGTCCGAGCGTCAAAGCCCGTTTCGCCCGACCGTGAGCATCGATGTCGCGGAATATTTTGAAAATAACGTGATTACCGGCCCGGGCGCCTTTATTTCGCCCAGTAATGAGCATGAGGATTTCGTGGACGCGCTGCGTCGCAAGCTTATTATCGAAATTGCCGGACTGGATCCGGTCTTGATCCTCGGGAAGGGATGAAAGCGTTGAAGTTTCTCCTTGCTGCAAGTGTAGCTCTGATTTCCTCGTCCACGGCCTTGGCGCAGGATGATAGTTTCGACGCCTGGCGCACAGGTTTTCATGACAGATTGCTGGCCGCCGGCGCCGATCCGGACACGGCGGCTTCCATGCTGGAGGGGCTGACGCCGGATGATCGCATTATCGAGCGAGACCGCAGTCAGCCGGAATTCGTGCGGCCGATCTGGTCCTATCTTGGCATTGCCGCTTCGGACCTGCGCATCAGCAATGGACGCGACGCACACGCTGGTACCCGTGCCGAGCTCACCGCCATTTCCGAACGCTTCGGTGTTCCGGCAGAGATCCTGGTCGCCATCTGGGGGCTGGAGAGCTCCTATGGTGCGATACCCGGCAATAACGACACGATCCGGTCGCTGGCGACACTGGCCTGGGAAGGACGCCGTCGGAACTGGGCCGAGACTCAGCTGATCGCTGTCGCCGAGATGATTGACGAGGGTTACGCCACCCGCGAGCAACTGACGGGGTCCTGGGCCGGTGCGATGGGACAGATGCAATTCATCCCGACCACCTATCTCGAGCGGGCCTATGACTGGGATGGCGACGGTCAGCGCAATATCTGGACGAATAATGGCGACGCCCTGGCATCCGCTGCCAATCTGCTGTCCAGCGAGGGCTGGCAACGCGGCGCCCCGATCGTGATCGAGGTCCGCCTGGGCGATGATTTCGACCTGATGAGCTGGGACCCGACCCAGAGCCGCCTGGTCAGCGAATGGGCGATGCGTGGCCTGTTACCTGCGGGAGAGGCGGAGTGGTCAGCGGATCATCTCATGCAGGCTGCGCGACTGGAATTGCCCGCTGGGCGCAATGGTCCGGGTTTCCTGACTTTCCCCAATTTCCGCGTGATCAAGCGCTACAACAACTCCACCTCCTATGCGCTGGGCGTCGCCCATCTGGCAGATCGTATCGCCGGGGGGGATCCCTTTGTTGGCGACTGGCCGGAAGGTGATGTACCGCTGACCCGCAGTCAGACGCGGGAAGTGCAGGCAGCCTTGAACGCGCTGGGACATAATTCCGGTACGCCTGACGGTATCGCCGGACCCAATACGCGCCGCGCACTCAGAGACTTTCAGCGTGCCAATGGCCATGACCCGGACGGATATCTGGGCACCCAGATGTATGAAGTCGTGGTGGGATCCGGCGGGGAGTGATCAGGCGCTCTTGCGCTGTTTCTGTTCGATGCGGAAATAGGTGAGGAGCTCGACCAGCTCTTCCCGCTTTACCGGCTTGGCCAGGTGTTCCTCAAGCCCTGCGGATTTATAGGCTGCGACCTGTTCGGGCAGGACATTGGCGGTGACGGCGACAACGGGCGTCTTCGATCGGCCCGCCCGCTGCTCTCTCAAGCGCAGCTGCTGGGTGGTTTCCACACCGTCCATTCCTGGCATCTGCACATCCATCAGGACCAGATCAAAGTGCTCGCGCTTCAGAATGTCGAGCGCTTCCTGCCCGCTGGCTGCACAGGTGACATCAACTTCCAAGGGCTCCAGCAAGGTCTGCATGACAAGGCGATTGGTCGCGACATCATCCACGACTAGCGCGCGCAAGCGTTCCGCGAGTGCATCAAGCGGTTGATGCTTGAACCTTTCCTGGGGCACAGGCGCTTCGCCGGGGGCGAGCGACAAGGCGACGGTGAACACCGTTCCGGCTCCAACCGTAGACTCGATGCTGATTTTTCCGCCCATCAGTTCGGACAGCTTTTTCGAGATGGCGAGCCCCAGGCCAGTGCCGCCGAATTTCCGTGTGGTCGAGGCGTCGGCCTGTTCGAACGGTTTGAAGATTGCTGCGAGCCGGTCTTCGGGAATCCCGACTCCCGTGTCCCGAACGACGATTTCGAACGCGGGGGCTTGCGGAGACGATCCATCCGTCGTGCAAATTTCGGCGCTGACCTCACCGGTTTCGGTAAACTTGATGGCATTCGAGACCAGGTTGGAGAGGATTTGGCGGATGCGGGTCGCATCGCCGCGATACCAGCCTCTGGCATCCTCGCTGACATGCGTCGTCCATTTCAGGCCCTTGGCGGCGCAGGTCGGCCGATAGGTTGAATCGATCCAGTTGAGGATCTGTTCCAGCGAAATGTCCGCCTGCTCCAGCTTGACCTGGCCGGCCTCGACCTTGGAGATGTCCAGAATGTCGTTGACGACGGTGAGAAGCAGCTCGCCGGACGACTGTAGGGTCCTGACCATCTTGCGCTGTTCATCATCAAGTTTGGTCGAGCCCAGGCCGGTTGCCATTCCGATGACACCGTTCAGGGGCGTGCGGATTTCATGGCTCATCTGCGCCAGGAAGCTGGTTTTAGCGGAGTTCGCCCGGAAGGCTTCATCGCGCGCATCCTTGAGGTCCCGCATGCTCTGCGAAATGGAGAAGACTGCCGGTCGGAAGATGAACCAGCCGACCATCAGGAGAAGCAACAAGGTAACGGCGAAGGCGGCCTTCTCCATGCGATCCATGAAAAGAACGCGTGCATCCGCCGCGTCGGCAAAGGCATTGGTGGCGTCGTCGAGCAGGGGCAGGATGGCCTCGCCACGCTCGCCCAGCTCACGCAGGCTGATGCTGGTGGTATCACCCCGCAGCACCAGGTCCGCCAAGTCGATGAATTCCAGCGACAAGCTGTCCAGCGCGGGCTCGCCCTGGTAGAGCGTGTCGATCGCAGGCCTCGCCTGAGCGGCGCGTACGAGTTGGAGATGAGACCGCGCGAATAGCTCGGTTCCGTCGGCAAGGCGTTGCTCTGCGCTCGCCCGTTGCGGCGCGGTAGTGGCCGTCTGCATTTGCTGCGATAGCATCACAATGCGCTGGCTCAGCATGCGCTGGCGACCCGACATGTTGACGAGACCCGCATCTTCGGATGCTGCTCGCCCGACGATCATCGAGACGGACAGCACGCTTGCCGCCATCAGAGCGATGACGCCAAGTGCGAGTACATAGCGTATGGTCAGTCCACGCGCGGTCATGATCCCTCGTTTCAGGTTCGGGATACACGAAGCTTATTTATATAACTGAAACGCCGAGGGCTTTTTTCTAGAGCGGGGCCTTGGGCTCCGGCTTGACCTTCACCGCTTCCGTCGCCCGCGCTACGCCCGGATGGAACCAGGCGACGGCGGCGGCGACGACGCTGAGCGCGGCTGCAACCAGATAGGGGGCAAACATGCCCAACTCGGTGAAGAGATAAAGCCCCCCGACCGGCCCTATGATGAAGCCAAGGCCAGCCGTGGCGGTGGTCAAACCGGCGGCCCGGCCTTGTTCCTCAGGCGTGACGGAAACCGATGCGCCGCCAACAAAGCCCGACCGCGCAAGCCCGAAGGCGAAACTGGTCATCAGGTAACCAAAGACCATGCCCCCATAATTGGGTGCGATAAGCATGAAGAGACTGCCCAGGACCGTGATGACGGCCCCCTGGGTCATCAATGTCCTCGGGCTGGCCTTGAGGGCGGGGATGACGACAAGCTGCGCGACGATCAGGGCGCCTGCACCGACGGCCAGCGCGATCGAGGAGAGCTGCAGCCCCTGCGCCTCGTCCAGCATAAGCCGGTCCATCAGGAAAAAGGCCAGCGTGGACAGGCTGAGTGACTGGGTGATCCAGATAATGGCGCCGTACACCATGAAGGGGAAAATGCGCGGATCCGCACCGAAGGCGAATTGCTTGAGTGGGTTGATCGGGCGGTTCTGGGCGCGTGGCGGGGTTTTTTCCGGCAAGCGCAGGAATATTCCCAAAGCCCCGGCGGCCACCGTGACCGAGATCATGACCATGAAGGCCGCGACGCCGACCCATTCCACAAAGGTTGCAGCCAGGGTCGGCCCGATAACCGCGCCCAGCCCGAAAGCCGCGGTCAGGCCGGCGAGGGCTTCGGTGCGTTCTTCCGGGCTCGTCCGGTCCGCGACATAGGCCTGCGCTGCGGGATTGGTCGCTGACCCCAGGCTGCCGAACAGGGTTCGGGCAAGTGCCATGGCGAATATGGCGCCAAGGGGCGGGATCCACCCGTTCTCGCCGGCGAGGGCAGCAGCAGCAAAAATCAGCGTCGAGCAGGCAAAGGCACTCAATCCGAACACGATATAGGGCTTGCGGCCGTGCCGATCCGAGAGGGCGCCCCAGATCGGTGTCATCATCATGAAGAGGGTCGCTGAAAGCGTGTAGATGGCGCCGACCCAATATTCCTCGACACCCAGCCCACGCGCCAGTGGCGGCAGGATGGCGAACAACATGTTATTGCCGATCCCCGTCGCCATGAGGCACAGGAACAGCAGGCGAAATGCGGCTCTGCGTTCGGGGTCCGAGGACGGATTGGATGGATCGAAACGGGCTGGCACCGGAGCGGAGCTTCTTTCAGAGGGCGGGTTCTGGCTCCAGTCATAACGAGTAGGGGCCTGCACGTGAAATATGTATTTGCATGTGCTGCATGTCGGCGAACGGGTTGAGGCGGCGACCATGGCTGGCCTGTCCCGGCAGAAAGCGTGCATTTTCCGGGCGGAATAAACCCTTCGCTAACCCTTATTCAACCGGACATTAAGCTTACCGGGTCATAGTGCGCTTCAATCGGATCACAAAAAACAGGTCCGGAGATGTACAAGGTGGACGGGTAAATGTTCCAGATTATCGGCATTGTGGTCGTGTTCGTGATGGTGTTCGGCGGGTTTGCGCTCGCTGGCGGCCATTTCGACGTGATCATCAAGGCGCTGCCCTTCGAGATGATGATGATTGGCGGCGCTGCAGTCGGTGCTTTCCTGATCGGTAACAAGCCGAAAACGGTGACCAAGACGCTTGGTGATTTCGCCAAGATCTTTGCGGGCGCCAAGTGGAAGGCCCAGGACTATACAGACCTATTGTCATTATTGTTCTTGCTAACAAAAACGATGAAGACAAAAGGCGTTATTGCGCTTGAAAGTCATATCGAGAACCCGTCAGACAGTGCGATTTTCTCGCGCTATCCGCGCATCATGAAAGATCATTTCGCCGTTGATTTCATCTGCGACACGCTGCGCATGATGACGATGAACCTGGAGGATCCGCACCAGGTCGAAGACGCGATGGAAAAACAGTTGGAGAAGCATCACCACGAGGCCGCCGACCCGGCCCATGCGATGCAGACACTGGCGGATGGTCTTCCGGCCCTGGGTATCGTTGCCGCGGTTCTGGGCGTTATCAAGACCATGGGCGCGATCGAGAGCCCGCCGGCTGTATTGGGTGGCTATATCGGTGGTGCCCTGGTGGGAACCTTCCTCGGTGTATTCCTGGCGTATGGTTTTGTCGGCCCATTCGCTGCGTATCTGCAGGCGGTCTATGACGAGGAACACCAGTTCTACAAGATTATCCAGGATGTTCTGGTCGCGCATCTGCACGGCAATGCGGCCCAGATTTCCGTCGAGATCGGTCGCGGCGGCGTCCCGACCAAGATGCAGCCCAGCTTCGCCGAACTGGAAGCGGCCCTGGACGAGATCCCCAACGAGGTTGGCTAACTCCAACACGCAATCGTGTTGATCATGAAGCGCGGTGCCCCGCCTGGGGCGCCGCGTTCTTGTTTTTGCGGCGTGAATGAGTAGATAGACGCCATGAAAATCAAAGACAGCGAAATCCTTATCATTCCGGGCCTGGGCAACGCTTCAGCCTTTCACTGGCAATCGCGCTGGCAGGACAAGATGTCCACGGCCCGGCGTGTCGAACAGGATGACTGGGATAGCCCGAACATGCAGGCCTGGACCGACAGGCTGGTCGAAGCCGTCGAGGCGGCGGAAAAGCCGGCCATCCTGGTCGCTCATTCCGTCGGCGTGCTGACGGTCGCACATGCGGCACCGCGCCTGGATGCATCGCGGATTGCCGGGGCGTTCCTCGTGGGCGCCTCTGACTGGGAGCGCGACAGTCTGGCCGAACGCTTCCCGAACCACGGCTTTGCGCCCGTTCCGCGTAAACCGCTGGGCTTCAAGGGGTTGATGCTGGCCAGCTCCAATGATGAAACCTGTACTATCGACAAGGCCGAGCATTGGGCGCGTGACTGGGATGTTCGTTTCGGCGATGCCGGCGAAGCGGGTCATTTTACCGAGGAAAGCGGGCATGGCCCGTGGCCTGAGGGGTTGATGGCTTTCGCCAAGTTCACCCAATCGCTCTGATCCATGACGCAAGATACGCTCCTGTGTGAACCTGCGCAGCTGGACTGGAGCCAGCCGGGCGGACCGCGTGCGAGCGATTACGGCGACGTCTATTTTTCTGTTGAAGACGGGCTCGAGGAAACCCGCGAGGTATTCCTCAGAGCCTGTAACCTGCCCGAATCCTGGGACGGAAAACCGGCCTTTGTTGTGGGCGAGTTGGGCTTTGGTACCGGTCTGAACGCCGTGGCGCTCTGGCAGCTCTGGCGTGAGCAGGGCAACTCTGCGGGCTGGCTGCATTTTGTCAGTATCGAGAAACATCCGCTCAGCCGGGCGCAGGCGGAAAAAGCGTTCGAAGCCTGGCCGCAACTGGCCGAGCTGACACGCCAATTGCTGGCGCAGTGGCCCAGTCGTCTGAAGGGGCCGCACCGGCTTGTCTTCCCGGACGATCGTTTCACCATCACGGTGTTCCACGACGAGGCCGAACAAGCGCTTGAACAGATGCATGCGCAGATGGACTGCTGGTTTCTGGACGGCTTTGCGCCGGCGAAAAACGAGGCCATGTGGTCGCAAGCCGTGCTCAATCACCTGGGACGCCTGTCGCGGCCCGGTGCCCGGGTCGGGACTTTCACCGTAGCAGGTATCGTGCGCCGGGGCCTGGCAGAGGCAGGTTTCGAGGTGTCCAAACAACCGGGGTTCGGACGCAAGCGGGAACGCTTGCAGGCGATCTATCCCGGCACGCCCGAAACGGCCTCGGTCAGCCGGCCGGACATCTGCATTCGCGGCGCCGGGATTGCCGGGGTATCGCTGGCCAGGGCTTTTCGCATGCGTGGCTGCGGGGTCCGGATTCTCGATCCGAACGGGGTCGGAAAGGGCGCTTCATCTGCGCCGGCGGGCTTGCTGACGCCCCGGCTGGAAAAGGCGGACCGGCCGCATGTGCGGGCGACACTTGCAGCCTTCGAGTTTGCCCGCCGGTTGTATTCTCCCATGCCCGCCTATCACTCGACCGGCGTGAGGCGGTTGCCGGGCAATGAGAAGGATGCCAGCCGCTTCCCGGAACTCGCAATGCTGATGGGAGAGGACTATAGCTGGGCTGACGGTGCGCTGGATATGCGCAGTTCGGGCTGGTTTCACCCCAGGCACATCGTGGACAGTCTTATCGGTGATGTGAGTGTGGAAACTGAGGGCGAGGCGGAAGCCGGGGAAGTTGTCGTTTCCGCCACGGGGCCAGCCTTCGACTTGCAAGGCGATATTGCTGCCAGCTCCGGCCGCGTGGGTGTCTTCGCATCGTACGCCGATCACCAGCCGCTGAGCTGGGGCGGATATCTCGTCCCGGCCGGCGCGGGCAGGATCGTGCTCGGCGCGACCCATGTAAAGGGTTGGGACGCCGGGCAGGATGAGGCGGAAATCCGCGCCTTTCATACGACGCTTGAAAACCTTCGACCCGAAATCGCACAGTCCATCGATCCAGATCCGCTCTCGACCTGGTCAGGCTGTCGGGCCTCGACCCCCGATCGGCTTCCCGTAGTCGGGACTGTAGGCGAAGGCGAATACGTCCTGTCCGGTCTCGGGTCTCGGGGGTTCGCGCATGCGCCCTTGCTGGCGGAACAGCTGGCATCGCAGATCTGTGGCGAGCCATGGGCACTGGAACGACAGGGTGTGGAGGCATTCGAGCCGCAACGCTTTGCAAAACGGCGGGCTCGGCGCCGGGCCTGACAGGTGACCTTGGCTAGAACGTCAGACGGAAACCGTCGCCAATGCCCAGCTCCATGAAGGTGCAGTCGCGCGCGAGGCATTCGCCGCGAACGCCAAAATCGACCCGCATATGTTGCTGGAATTTCGCCTCGAAAGGACCGATGGCGAGTTCGACAGGTGTTCCCGTAAACGCGGGTACCGCGACCGGCACCGCGGAGATCGTCGCCAATGCGCCCGCAATTATTGCTGATTTTACCACCATCTGACCGCTCCTCTCCCCCTCCCGTTCCTTAGATGCCGCCAGAGGCGGTCTTGGATGCACGTCCTTCAAAAAAATCGGCAGGAGATTTGCAGTTAATGCGTCCGGGACGGTGAATTGACACGAAACGGGACGCACCAGAATGGTGGAAATGCTTGCAGATGGTACCGTAAAAGAACGTCGAAAAGGCGCTCGCCATATCTGGTTCCTGAACTCGGCCTTTGACAAGATCGGTATGGACATCGCTGTGCGACGTGTGGCGGATAGGCCTGCCCAGCAGGGCTTCGCCTATGTTGTGACGCCGAATGTTGACCACCTGGTCCGTCTGGAGACTGACACAGTTCTCGCGCGTCTATATGCGCAGGCCTGGCTGACGGTGTGTGACAGTCGTGTACTGGAACTGCTTGGCCGCGCGTCCGGTGAGAAAATCGAGGTCACGCCGGGATCAGACCTGACCGAACACCTGTTCGAAAACGAGATCGCCGCGGATGATGCGGTCAACGTCGTGGGCGGTTCCCGGGATGTGGTGGACGCGGTTCGCGAGCGCTATGGTTTGACCAATTTGTGCTGGCACGAACCACCAATGGGTCTGCGTGACAAGCCTGAGGCGATTGCGGAATGCGCGGCCTTTGTTGCTGCCAATCCGGCCCGTTTCACCTTCCTCTGTATCGGCTCTCCCCAACAGGAACTGGTCGCCGAGGCCTGCCTGGATCGCGGCGATTGCACCGGGCTGGGCCTGTGTGTGGGTGCCTCGCTGGATTTCCTGGGCGGCAAAGCGGATCGCGCGCCCAAATGGATGCAACAGGCACGGCTGGAATGGCTGCACCGTCTGGTGCAGGAGCCCAAGCGCATGTGGCGTCGCTATCTGGTTGATGGCCCAAAAGTCTTCCTGCTCTGGCGCCGCTGGCAACGGACCCAGAATGATTTGCGTGAGCTCGAGGCCTTGCTGGGGTCGCCGGAGAAACAGCGCGAGCGGGCTCTGCACGAACGCATTCGTTCCCTGGAAGCTCAGCTGGCCGAACTGGGACGCAATCAGGCGGTTGAATAGCGCCGACAATCCGCATAGCTTCCGGCCCGTGATGGTTCCCGCGAGGGACTAACAGGGAAGTCGGTGCGCAATCTTCCGGGGCATGTCCGGTGGAAAGCAAGTCCGACGCTGTACCCGCAGCCGTAATCGGTGAGCGATGGCGCACAATGCCACTGGGCTTTGCCCGGGAAGGCGTGTCACTCGCATTGACCCGTGAGCCGGAAGACCTGCCATTACTGTCGTCTGTCCGATCGTGCGGGAACACACGAGAGAGGCGCGGTAACTCCGTTTTGACGACTCCTTGCAACTGCCGGCCGCTGCGCCGGCCTGATCGCTATGGAGACGTAGTATGCGATTGTCTTGTACGCTGTTGAGTTCGGCAGCATTTTTCTCTGTTTTGTGTTCTGCACCAGGCTTGGCCCAGGATGATGTGATCCTGGTGACTGCGGCGCGTGTGCCTGTTCTTGCCCAGGACAGCACGGCGAGCGTAACCCAGCTTGATGCTGCGGATCTGGAAGCGCGCGGCCCGCTGTTTGTGGCCGACATTCTTCGGTCTGTGCCCAGTCTGGCGGTATCGCGCTCTGGGCCGGAGGGGCAGCTGACGCAAATCCGGGCCCGGGGTTCGGAAGCCAATCATGTTCTCGTGCTGATTGATGGTGTCGAGGCCGCCAGCCCGTTCACCGGCGAAGCCGATTTCGCGAATTTCCTGTTCGATGACCTTGGCAGTATCGAGGTCGCTCGCGGCGAGCAGTCCGCGCTTTGGGGTGCTGACGCGATCGGCGGTGTGATCGCACTGACCACCCGCCAGCCGGGTGAGGGGCGTTCCTTCAATCTGAGTGGAGAGCTGGGGAGTTTTGAGACCCGCCGTGTGAATGCAGGAGCGCGCTATGGCGGTGACGCGTTTAGTGTGCGTGCTGGCATTGGAGACTATCAAACCGATGGTATCGACTTGTCCGGTACCGGGGGCGAAACGGATGGCTATCGCAACACCAATGGTCATTTTGGTGTTCGCTACACACTGAGCCCGGCCTGGTCGGTTGATGGCTCGGTTCGCTGGATCGATTATGAGACCGCTTCTGATGCCGATCGTGACTATGACGGGCGTCTCGACGACACCGACAATGAACGTCATGGCGAGCAGGTGTTCGGGCGCCTCGGCCTGGAGGGCGAACAGGTCCGGGACGGTTACACGTTGGATCACCGCCTGACCTACCAGTTCACTTCAGACGAAGCGCAAAGCCTGGTCGATGGCGCAAGCTCCGGCTTTTCGGCGGGTTCGCGGGATGAGCTGAGCTATCAGATCACTGCGCAATGGTCTGCTGGCTCTGTGAGCAATCGTTTGACCGCATTGTTGGAACACCAGGTCGATGACCTCGAGAACTTTGCCGGTGCTGGTAATGGAGCCAACCAGAGCCGTGAAATCGAGACGACGGCTTTTGCCGTCGATTACGGGCTGGCGATCGCGGCATTCGATGTCAGTGTCTCCGCGCGGCATGAGCAGAATGAACTGTTTGACAATGCCACCACCTGGCGCGTCGGCGCAGCCTATGATCTGCAAGCCCTGAACGGACGCGTGCGCGCCAGTGTCGGAGAGGCGGTTAAAAATCCAGGTGTGTTCGAGCTTTACGGTTTCTTCCCGGCCTTCTTCACCGGCAATCCGGACCTTCAGCCGGAGACCTCGCTGGGTTGGGAGATCGGGTTTGAACAGGATGTGCTGGATGGGCGTGCGCGTTGGTCCGCGGTCTGGTTCAGTTCCGAGCTTGAGAATGAGATTTTCACGGATTTCGGTGTGTTTCCGGCGACTGCGCGCAATGCCAACGGGCAGTCCTCACGTGAAGGCCTGGAGCTCGAAGGGCAGTTTGATGTGAGCGACGCGGTCTCGATCTTTGCGTCGGCCAGTTTCCTGGACAGCGAACAGGGCGGCGTCGATGAGATCCGGCGGCCTGAACAACTCGGGTCTTTGACGATCAGCTGGGCGCCACGCGACAGCGACTGGTATGCGGCAGCGAGTCTCGACTATACCGGCGAGCAGGGTGACACCGATTTCGGATCCTTCACCCCTGTGACGCTGGACGCATATACCCTGGTCTCCGGCCAGATCAGCCGGCGCATCAGCGAGAATTTCAGTCTCTATGTGCGTGGAGAAAACCTGCTCGACGAGGAATATCAAGATGTCTTCGGCTATCACACGCGTGGCCGCGGCGCTTTCTTTGGCGTTCGTTTCAACCACGGCTAGCCAGGCACAGGAATTCGAGGCGGCACCGGCGGTATCCGGTGTCGCCTCGGCCTCGCTTTGTGCCGATGCCTATCTGATTGCGTTGCTGGAACCCGGCGAGATCCAGGCCCTGTCCTGGCAGGTGGATGAACCGGTGTCGGCAGCGCCGGATTGGGCGCGGACCTATCCGCGGGCCTGGGCGGATGCCGAGCGCCTGTATCACCTCTCCGCAGATCACGTGGTCTTCGGGCCGGGAGAAGCGTCCGGTCTGTCGCCGTTACTGGCGCGGGCCGGCATCGAGACATTGCAGCTTGCCTGGGGGGAGAATTTCGAGACCGTTCGCCAGAATTTTCGCCTGCTGGGGCAGGTTCTGGGGCACGAGGACAGAGCGGCCCGGCAGATCGCACAGCTGGATCGGCGTCTCGCGGCCCTTGCGACCAGAGCGGAGAACCGCACAACGCGTCCGCGCGTCTTCTACCTGTCCTCCTCGGGCGGATCAGCCGGAAGCGACACCTATGTTGATGCTGCGATCACAGCGGCGGGCGGAGAAAACCTGATGACGATGAACGGTGCCTCCGGATGGACGCGCTCTGACCCGGAACTCGTACTGGGTCTGTCGACGGATCTTGTCGTCACAAGTTTCTTCGACAACGGCTATCATGGCCGACTTAACCGCGCGCGGTATCACGCGGCCTACCGGCACGTGCTGGACGCAGAGGCCCGGGTCGAGATTCCCAGTGGCTTCTGGCCGTGTGCAGGTCCGCATCTCATTGACGCGGCGGAGCGCATCGCGGATGCGCTGGATATGCTGGAGGGCGCAGGATGAAAGCGCTTCACCTGATGCTCCTGCTCGGGCTGGCCATACTGGCATTCGGGCTCAACCTGATGGTCGGCCGGGATGGCAGCTTGCTGGCGGCTCTGATGCAAGTGGCGCGCGGAGAGACCAGCCTGGGCACGCAAATCCTTTTGGAACTGCGGTTGCCACGCAGTTTGCTGGGGGCACTGGTTGGTGCCGGACTGGGTGCTAGCGGCGCGGCCCTGCAGGGATTTTTCCGTAATCCTCTGGCAGATCCCGGCATTGTCGGCGTGACTGCGTCTTCCGGTCTTGGGGCGGTTATCGCGCTCTATTTCGGTCTGACCAGCCTGTCGCTGCTGATGGTCCCGATCGCTGCGATCCTTGGTGGCCTGGTCGGCGTCAGCGCACTGCTATTACTGGCGGGACCGCGCGCAAGCTCGACGACGCTGATCCTGTCGGGTGTTGCTGTCAGTGCAGTGGCTTCGGCGGGGACAGCCCTGTTGATGAATCTCAGTCCCAACCCGTGGGCCTTGGCGGAAATCGCCTACTGGCTGATGGGGTCACTTGCAGATGCCAGCTGGAATGAGGTCCGCTTCGCGACCCCGCTGGTCCTGGTTGGCCTGCTGATCCTGGCGCTGGTCCGCAATGATCTCGACCCGCTCAGCCTGGGTGAGGAGACTGCTCGGAGCCTGGGTGTCAATCTGCCCCGCTTGCGTCTGGCGATTGTCCTGGGAAGTGCCCTGGCTGTGGGCGGTGGCGTTGCTGTTGCAGGCGCCATTGGTTTCATCGGGCTGGTCGTTCCGCACGTGCTGAGGCCCTTTGTCGCCTCTCGTCCGACCGCTCTGGTTCTGCCGTCTGCACTGGCAGGGGCGGCCTTGTTGAACCTGGCCGATCTGGGCACGCGCCTGTTATCTGGTCCGGGTATCCCTCTTTATCTCGGCGTGCTGACGGCCTTGCTGGGCGCGCCCTTCTTTGTCTGGCTGGTGCGTCGTCAGCAGGGGCGTGCGTTATGACCCGACTGGTCTTGCATAATGTGAGCGCTCGATATGAAGGCGCATTGGCTCTCGAACAGGCATCGCTTGAGGCAGAGGCGGGGCGTGTCGTGGCGCTGGTCGGCCCAAACGGCGCCGGCAAATCCACCCTGCTCAGGCTGGCTGGCGGACTGCTGATCCCCGAAACCGGATCCGTCGCGCTGGACGGCCAACCTCTAGCGATATTGTCCGACCGGGCCCGGGCGCGCCGAATTGCCTATCTCGCCGCGGACCAGGCTGTCGCCTGGTCCTTGCAGGTCGAACGCCTTGTGGCGCTGGGCCGTGCGCCTTTCCTGCAACCGCTTCGGCGATTGAGCGAGCGTGACACGGACGCGATCACTCAGGCGATGCGAACGGCCGATATTGCTCACCTGGCTGGCCGGCGTGTGGACACGCTGTCCTCCGGCGAGCGGGCGCGGGCGCAATTGGCGCGTGTTCTGTCAGCACGGGCGGATTTGGTTCTGCTGGACGAGCCGATCGCGGCACTGGATCCGCGTCACCAATTGCGGGTAATGGACATCGTGCGTGCGATCGCAAAGCAGGGCGCGCTGGTGATCATGGCCATTCACGCACTGGACCTGGCCGTACGCTATGCGGACGAAATCGTGGTGATGGCGGACGGACATATCCGGGCGAGCGGTCCTGCAGGGACCAGCCTGAGCCCGGACCTGCTGGCCGAAGTCTTCGGCATTTGTATCGATGGCGGCCTGCAGCCGAATTCCGCGCGTCTGATCGACTAGTCGAACACAATCTCGGGCAGCGGTTTGGACGCCTCGTCTGCGGCAGCCAGCGCGGCTTGCGCGGTCTTCAGGAAGGCGGTCGCAATTGCTCCATCGTCGAGGGCAACCGGTTCGCCGGCATCCGAACGCGCCCGCAAGTCGGGGTGAAGCGGGATTTCGCCGAGGAATTGCGCGCCGATTTTCGCCGCTTCGTCCTTGGCACCGCCTGAGCCAAAGATATGACTGCCTTCACCACAATGGGGGCAGATGAAAATCGACATGTTCTCGACCACGCCCAGTACCGGAACATGGGTTTGCTCGAACAGGCCGATGGCCTTGCGTGCATCGTCGAGGGCCAAGTCCTGTGGCGTCGAGACGATTACCGCCCCGTCAACCGGCAAGTCCTGGGCGATGGCGAGCTGGGCGTCGCCGGTACCGGGTGGCATGTCCAGGATCAGCACGTCGAGATCGCCCCAATCGGTCTCGGTCATGAATTGCCGGATGGCCCCCTGGACCATCGGCCCGCGCCAAACGACCGGCGCGCCCGGTTTGACGACGAAACCCATGGAGATAATAGCGACGCCGTGCGCCGTGATCGGCTGCACGCCCGCCTCTGTCTTGCGCAGTCCCGGCACGTCGTTCAATCCGAACAGACGCGGCGCCGACGGGCCGTAGATGTCTGCGTCGAGCAAGCCGACCTTCATGCCGTCTTTCGCGAGCGCAGCGGCCAGGTTGGCGGCCACGGTGGACTTGCCGACCCCGCCTTTGCCGGATGCCACAGCGATGACATGGCGAGCGGGCTTGGTGCTGGAGGTGGGCGCGGGTGCCGGACGCGATTTGGGCGCTGGCTTGCCTTCGCCCTTGTGAGCCGTCATGACGATACGAACCCGGGCCACGCCGTCGATCGCGGTCACGGCAGGCTCGATTTCAGCCCGCAGCCGATCCAGATCCGGCTCACCGGCGACCGGCGGCGTCAGGATGATCGTGGCGGTGTCACCCGAGACAGCGGCACTGTCGACACGCTTGGCATCGACGATATTGCGGCCAGACTGGCGCTCGATAACGGTCTCAAGGGCGGATTTCAGGCGTGCATCCATGTCATCTCTCCATTGGCGCGAGAGACATAGGCACATTTGAGCGCAGACAGAAGGCCTGTCGCTGCTTTAGTCCGGATCTGTAGGAAGTGGATGGTGGGCGATACTGGGATTGAACCAGTGACCCCTTCGATGTCAACGAAGTGCTCTCCCGCTGAGCTAATCGCCCATCCGATTGGGAGCCGGGTGTTTAGCCTTCCTGAGCGGGTGACGCAAGCACCTGATCTGCATGATTGCAGATTGTCTGCAGTGGGCGTGTTCGGCGGACGTGATTCAGCTTTCGGCATCCCCGAGCGCCGTCCCGGTAATGTTTGATGACATTATTGCAACACCCGGGACGCGCAATGCAACGAACGACCCGTTTTTGCTGACTAAGGGCTTGCTCGCCAAGGCATTCGGCTATTTTCTGCCAGCGTGCAGGGGAGACTCTGCCACCAGTTGGGTGTTCCGGGGGCAAAACGGACCTCAACGTTTGAAAAAGTCAAAAGGGGTAAGATCGTGACAATTTTCGCTGATAAAGAGCGTCTGCTGCGCTCTACGATGCTTGCTGGCGTTGCTGCTCTGACCATGGGCGCTCAGCCTGTGTTCGCGCAGGACGTAGAGCAGGTGCCGGACGCGCAGGAAGAGGAAGAGGACGAGGTTGCTGACCGCATCGTCGTTACTGGTTCTCGTATTGCTCGTAACACTTTCTCCAGCCCGTCTCCGCTGCAGGTCGTCGACACCGACACCGCACGTGACGCTGGTATCATCGATGCTGCTGCCATCGTACAGAACACTTCCGTTGCTTCTGGTACGCAGTTCGACAACACCTTCACCGGTCAGGTCACTGACTCCGGTCCGGGTGCTTCTACCGTTTCTCTTCGTGGTCTGGACGCTGAGCGTACCCTGATCCTGCTGAACGGCCGCCGCATTGGACCGGCTGGTGTACGTGGTGCTCCGACCCGTCCTGACCTGAACCTGATCCCGACGGGTATGGTTGAGCGTTTCGACATCCTGACCGACGGTGCTTCTTCCGTATACGGTTCTGACGCTGTTGCTGGTGTTATCAACGCCATCATGCGTACGGAATTCGACGGTCTGGAAATCGACACCTTCTACTCCCACCCGGAAATGGGCGGTGGTGAAGAGCGTCGCGTTGCGATCACCGGCGGTGTGAACAACGACCGTGGTTTCATCGGCTTCGGCTTCGAATACTACAACCGCGACGAAGTTCGTCGTGAAGAGCGCCCGACGATGGCACCGTGTACGCGTGACATCGAGATCAACCCGACCACGGGTGAGATCAACCAGCTCTGTGCAAACTTCGCATTCGGTAACCAGTTCCTGGATCCGCTGCAGGTCTTCTTCGGCCCTGTTCTGGATGCTGGCCTCGGCTCGAACTTCGACATCATCGCGTTCGACTTCGACAATGGTTCTGGCTTCTTCAACTATCCGACTGAAGATCAGCCGGGTGGTCCGGGTACCGATATCGGTCAGACCTGGGCGTATGATCCGCGCTACAACAACAACTCTGGCCAGGGCGAATTCGACCTCGTCCAGGGCACGAACCGCTACTCCTTCTTCACCAATGGTGAGTACGCGATCGACATGCTGGGTGATGCCGAAGTTTACTTCGAAGCCCTGCACTCCGGTCGTTCCCAGGAGATCTTCGCGGGTCGTAACCAGATCTTCCCGGCTATCCAGTGTGACAACCCGTTCATTCAGGACACTCCGATCCTGGCGAACGCTGGTTCTTGTACGCAGCCGTTCCGCGGTATCCTCGAAGGTGCTGGCCTGGGCGGTCTCGTCTGGGTTCCGATCATCGACAACATCTCCGGCGCAATCAATGTTGACGTAACCACGACCCGTGTCGTTGGTGGCCTGCGCGGCAACATGGACTTCGTTTCCGGTGAGTTCGGTGGTGAGAGCTTCGGCCTGAACCTCGGCAACTGGACGTATGACTTCTGGGCTTCTGCTGACCGCAATGTCGGCGTCGACACCCAGCAGACGCTGGGCGAAGAGCGCACCTACGCTGCTCTGAACCGCGTTACGGAAGTTGCTCCGGGCGAGTACACCTGTGAATCTACCCCGGGTGACCTGTTCGGTTACATCTCTGATGAAGAGTGTGTTCCGCTCGATATCACGGACCCGAACATCTACATCAACGGTGATCTGCCTCAGGAATTCCTGGACTACGCAGCTGGCCTTGCGGTTACCCGCACGACCATCCAGCAGTCCATGTTCCAGGCGACCTTCGCTGGTGACTTTGCTTACCTGCCGGCTGGTACGGTTCCGCTCGTGTTTGGTTTCGAATACCGCAAGGACGAAATCTACACCGAGAACTCCTTCCTGATCTCAACCGGTGCCGGTTCTGGTCGTAACGAGACGAATACCTTCGGTAACACGTCTACGAAGGAATTCTTCATCGAGACCGAGATCCCGGTCCTGGCTGGTCAGCCGTTCGCTGAGGAACTCACCTTCACCGCTGCTGCACGTTACACGGACGAAGAAAACTTCGGTTCTCTCTGGACGTACCGTGCACAGGGTATGTACCGCCCGACGGATTGGCTGACGCTGCGTTCTACGTGGGGTACGACCTTCCGTGCGCCGAACCTGCGTGAGCAGTTCCTCGGTGGTCAGATCTCCTTCGGTTCTGCTTTCGCTGACCCGTGTGTAGCATCTACCTTTAACGGTCTGGACGTTGCCGACCAGGCTCGCGTTCGCAACAACTGTGCCCTGCAGGGTGCGGACGTTGACAACCTGGGTCTTGGTGGTGCGACCTCTATTCCGATCGCATCCGGTGGTTTTGCTGATCTCGACGCTGAGACCTCTGAGTCTATCTCTGCAGGTATCGTCTTCGAGCAGCCGTGGTACGACAGCTTCGATTTCCGCTTTGCTGTGAACTACTTCAACATCGAAATCGAAGATTCCATCGAGGAGCCGACCCTGGGTCTCATCCTCAATGCGTGTCTGATCGAATCCACCGATCTGAACTCTCCGTTCTGTAACCTGATCGAGCGTAATACGTCCTCTGATCCGACCCGTAACTTCATCAGCCAGATCAACTCTGGTTTCGTGAACGTGGGTCTGATCGAAACCGACGGTGTTGACTTCAACATCGGTTTCAACACGGACTTCACGCTGTTCGGTTCTCAGGCTGACCTGTCGTTCAACGGTGTTGCGACCTACATCGCTTCCAACCGTCGCGACATCTTCGCTGACCAGGATACGGCTCCGGCTGAATCCTTCCGCGGTGAGTACGGCTACCCGCTGTGGCAGGGTAACTGGACGACCCGTCTGGATTGGCGTGACCTGAGCGCGACGTGGACCGGCCGCTATATCGGCGAATGGTCTGACGACGACATCGATCCGATCCGTACGCAGGACTTTGCTGACCAGACGACCGGTTTCGTCTACTTCGCGGCTGGTTTCCGCGATGTGGAAGAAGCTGACGCGAAGATCTACCACGACCTGTCTGTCTCTTACGACATGGACGTTTGGAACTTCGTTGTTGGTGCACGTAACGTCTTCGACGAGCGCCCGCCGCTGGTCGACTCTGGTGAAGGTATCCCGGAAACCGCTAACAACGTTATCGGTATGGGTTACGACATCTACGGCCGTACGTGGTTCACCGGCGTTCGCCGCAGCTTCTAATCCAAGAAGCTCATGACCGCTTGGTCGTGATATGAATGGCAAGGCGGAAATCACTGATTTCCGCCTTGTTCTTTTTCAGCACTGTTTGAATTAGAAGCCTGTCAAAGGCACAGGAAGGGGATAATTATGAAGTTGCTAGGAACGCTTCTCGTGGCCGCAAGCGCCGCGCTAGCAATGCCGTCAGCCCATGCATCCCAAGATGCGCTGACAATTGAAGATTTCGCCACTCGTCCAGTCATGAACAATGTCTCGCTCTCTCCCGACGGCGAGCGTCTGGCTTACCGCGTGGCCCAGAACCGGACCGGCGATTACTATATCGAAGTTCGCGATGTCGATGATCTGGGCGGGGACCCGGTTCGACTTGGTTCTGAAAACATGGACATCACCGGCTTTCAGTGGCTGAACAGCGATCTGCTGCGCGTTCAGTTCCAGCAGCAGGTGCGTGACCGTATCGAGGGCCAGAATGCGGGTGTGTTCCAGTCCAAGCAGGCAATCGTCCGCGCCGATGGCCGTGGTCGTTTCCAGCCGCTCTGGGATGATCTCCAGGTCTATTCGACGCTCCCGGATCGTGAAAACGAGATCCTCGTTTACACTGCCGAACTTAACTACGAAGATGCCAATATCGATGACCTGCGCTCGAGCGGTCGTTCGATTTCCGGTCTGAACCCGGATTTCAGCATCATGAATCTGCGCAATCGCAGCACGGACACCGTTCTGCGCGGTAACAACCGTCGCGGCGGTTACCGTCTGGACTATAACGGCAATATCCGTATCTCCCAGACGTTCGATCCGGCGACACGTGAGACCATCTACTGGCAGCGTGGCACCAGCGCGGATTCAGAGTGGCAGGAATTCAACCGGGTGGATGTTGAGGATCAGGAGACCCAGTTCTCGATTCTCGCGTTCGACCCGCAAAATTCCAACAACGTCTTTGTCAGCGCCAACCGCGGCGAGGACGTGTCCAGCATCTACGAATACAACATTGTCACCGGCGAGTTCGGTGGGATGGTATTCAGCTACAACATGATCCCGGGCATTCCGCACCAGGATATCCAGAACGGCTGGTACAGCTCTGACCCGGCACGCACTGGCGAGATCACTGGTTTCGTCTATTACGATGCCGACGGGCACCGCCAGGTGGCATATATCGATCCAGAAGAACAGGCACTGGCAGACCAGCTGGCTGTCACTTTCCCGGGCAAGTCGATCACGATTTCCTCCCGCTCAATGGGTGGGGGCGAAATGGTGATCTTCACAGAGAGTGAACTGGATCCGGGCACCTATTACCTCTTCGCCAATGGACGCCTCCAGCTGATTGGCCAGCGTCGTCCTCACATCGAGGAAGAGCAGCTCGCGGAAGTTCGTTACATCGAATACGAAGCGCGCGATGGCCGCACTATTCCGGGGTATCTGACCGTGCCGCACGGCGAAGGTCCGTTCCCGCTGGTCATCATGCCGCACGGTGGCCCCTGGGTTCCGTACCGCACGCCGGTGTTCGAGGAGTGGGGTCAGTTCCTGGCCAGCCAGGGCTACATGGTCCTCGAGCCGCTGTTCCGTGGCACCACCGGTCTGGGTGTGGATCACTGGACGTCTGCCTTTGGCGAGTGGGGTCGGGCCATGTCTGATGACATGGATGATGGCGCTCTCTACCTGGTCGAACAGGGCATGGCGGATCGTGACCGCCTCGCCATGTGGGGCTGGAGCTTTGGCGGTTACTCGTCGTTTGCTGCTGCTACGCGCACCCCGCAGATCTATCAGTGTGTGATCGCTGGTGCAGGCGTGGGTGATCCGGTTGAGTTCCGGGCCTTCTTCACTCGTAACCGTGTGGGCCGTGACCTGCTTGAGCGCGGCTATGAAGGCCTGAACACTGTTGCCAGTGCGAGCGACATGAATGTTCCGATCCTGGTCATTCACGGTGATCTCGATCAGCGTGTCCGCCTGTATCACAGTGAGGCTGTCGTGGCCGAGCTGGAGCGTCATGGCAAGCCGCACCGCTTCGTGGTTCTGGAAGGCGCGGATCACTTCGACAACACGCTGACCTTTGACCACCGCGTTCAGCTGTACACGGAGATGACCAATTTCTTCCGTGACGAGTGTGGACCGGGCGGCCTCTAGGCTGTCAGCCCTCAACAGAAAAGGCCCGCCGTTCCCGGCGGGCCTTTTTTCTTTCAGGCTGTGTTCGGCCCGGGCAACTTGGCTAGGCCGCCATCACCCGCGCCACCTCGTCGACCAGCTCGCGCAGGTGGAAGGGCTTGGACAGCACTTTCGCATTGGTCGGCGCGCCTGAACCCGGATTGAGGGCAACGGCTGCAAATCCGGTGATGAACATGATCTTGAGGGCCGGGTCGACCTCGGTGGCGCGGCGTGCCAGCTCTATTCCGTCAACACCGGGCATAACGATGTCTGTCAACAGCAAGTCGAATTGCGCCGGATTGTCTCCGATCGCGTCCAGGCCTTCTTCGCCATCCGAGCAGACTTTCACCTCGTGTCCGGCACGCTTTAGTGCCTTGGCGAGGAAGTCCCGCATCGAGTCGTCATCTTCAGCCAGAAGGATCTTAGCCATGGTTGTATCCCACCCTTGTAAAGTCACGGTTTGGCGAACCCTACACGGCTAAAGTAAAAACCGACTGAACAAGCTGCATCTCTTGACCGGGGGAGTGCAGCCGATCAATCTCCGCACATGGTCGCGACTCCCTCATCATCGCTTGCAATGGCGCCAACGGCAAATCCGCAGATCGGCACGGGTCCGGTTACGGTTCAGCCGGCTGTGGGCGGCCAGGCCTATGCCATGCTTGTCAGTTCTCCTCATTCCGGGCGCGATTACGAGACGGGGTTTGGTGGCCAGACGCATTTGGACGTGGCGACGCTGCGTCGCTCCGAGGATGCGTATGTTGACCGGATCATCCGGGACGTACCCAGTTTTGGCATACCGACGATCACGGCGAATTTTCCACGCGTTTTTGTGGATGTGAACCGCGCGCCGACCGAGCTGGACCCCGCCATGTATTCGGATCGTGTCCGCCTGTCGGTAGACAAGGATTCGCGGCGAACGGCGTCCGGCCTGGGCGTGATCCCGCGCATCAGCGCGGATGGTCGGCAGCTCTATGGCCGGCGTTTGAAGTTTGCAGAAGCCGAGCGCCGTCTGGAAACATGTTACTGGCCCTATCACAATCGTCTGCAAGCGATGATCGACGAAACGCGCGAGCGCTTCGGTGCCGTGCTACTGCTCGATGTGCACTCGATGCCCCATCAAAGCTCGCGCGGGGCTGATATCGTGATCGGGGATCGGTTCGGACGGGCCTGCGGCGCCGCGATCTGCGACACTGTCGAGCACCAGTTTCGAGCCCAGGGATTTGTAACGGTTAGGAACACTCCCTACGCCGGCGGTTTCACCACCGAGAGCTATGGGCGTCCCGAATCGGGCGTTCACGTGGTGCAGATTGAGGTCAATCGGAGCCTCTATCTGGACGAAGGTCGCGTTTCACCCACTGAGGGGCTGGATCGCTTCTCGGGTGAATTCTCTAGCTTTATCAGCGCCATACGCGAATCTCTGACTCCATATCTCCGCTTGTCATAATCATGCCCATTTCAGGCGAACACTAGGCATTGTCTTCGCCCGGCACGCGCTTTGCTCCCCTGTGAGGTGTGCGTCCCATTGCGGCGCAATTTGATACGCGAAGACGAGGCCGCGAGTAGTTATGACGAATGATATTGATCTGCATGTAGGTAAACGACTGCGCCGTCGGCGCCGTCTGCTGGGACTTACGCAGCAGCAGCTCGCCGAATCCGTAGGGATTCGGTTCCAGCAAATCCAGAAGTATGAGTGCGGCGCCAATCGCGTCAGCGCGAGCCGTCTCTTTGAGCTGGCTGAAGCGCTCGATGTACCGGTGCAGTATTTCTATGAGGGCTTGTCACAACGTGACCAGGCCGCCAATGAAGGCAATAGCCTCGCTGCGGATGTGCTCTCCCAGAAAGAAACCGTGGACCTGATCCGAGCCTATTACCGGCTGGGCGAGCGTCCGCGCAAGCGACTGCTTGAGCTCGCGAAATCGCTCGAGCCTGATGAAGCTGCCAACGACGCTGCATAAGAGTCGCGTCATGGAGTTACGGGGGACAAGATGCGTCTGGCATGCGGCCTGAGCCCATGCTAGGCGCTTCTTTATGATTACCGATCACGACCGCGCGACCATCGCGGCAGCTGCTGATGCTGCGCGCGAGGCTATCAAACCCTTCTTTCGCACATCTCTGCCGATCGAGAACAAGCTCGATGAGGGCTTTGACCCTGTGACGCAGGCCGACAAGGCCTCCGAACAGGCAATCCGCCGTGTGCTTGCGGAGATGGCTCCGGATGATGCCATTCTGGGCGAGGAATTCGGTGCGCAATCCAGCGCCAATGGTCGCCAGTGGGTTATCGATCCGATCGATGGAACGCGGGCCTTTATCGCCGGCCTGCCGACCTGGACCGTTCTGATCGCGCTTTCCATCGATGGAGAGCCTAAGCTCGGCGTCATTGATCAACCCTATATTGGGGAACGTTTCATCGGATCGCGTGATGCGTCATTCCTGGAGCACCGGGGCGAAGTCCGAGCTCTGGAGGCCAGCAAGGTCACGAAGTTCAAGCACTCCATGCTGGCGACGACCGACCCCTATCTGTTCAACAGCGACGAAAAGGCCGTGTTCGACATGATCCGGCGTCGCTGCAAGCTGCACCGCTTCGGTTTTGACGCTTATGGATATGCCATGCTCGCGGGTGGTGGTCTCGACCTTGTGATCGAGTCCGGCCTGCAATCGTATGATGTCCAAGCCTTGATCCCGATCATCGAAGGCGCGGGCGGTTACATCACCAACTGGTCGGGCGGTTCTGCCGCACAAGGCGGCCAGGTCGTGGCGACGGGCAGTGAGGAGCTGCACGCATTGGCGCTCAGCTTCCTCAAACACGTCGCCAGCGACTAGGTCAGCCTATTCGCTCGCCGGCTTGCGGAAGAGCAGGGTCATGCGATCACTCTCGCCGATCGCGTCGTAGCCGGCCCGGTCAAAATCGGCGGCCGGTTCCTCGCCACGCGGTGCAGAACGGCGGCTGGGCGCCAGCGTCCAGACGCCGAACGGATGGTCTGCCGTGTCTGCCGGATTGGCATTTACTTCCGAAGAGCTGACCAGTTCGAAGCCCGCTTCTTCAGCAAGGGCAATCACGTAGGCTTCCTGAACGTATCCGGAATTGGCTTGCGGATCCTGTTCTCGGGTTGAGGGCAGGCGGTGCTCGACAACACCCAGCGTGCCCCCTTCGCGCAGGGCCGCGTAGAAGTCCGCGAAGGCCTTTTCTGCGTAATTGCCCATCAGGAAGTTGTGAACATTGCGGAAGGTCAGGATCGTATCAACGCTGCCCGGCTCGACGATCGGACCAGAATTGTGATCGAAGCTGGCCAGAGTGTACTCGCCATAACGTTCCGCATTGGAATAGCGTTGAACAAATCGTTCGCGGGAGCGCTGACGGTTTTCACCTGAGCCTTCAGCCGGGAAGTGGGCCGCGATATAGGTGCCGCCATTGCCATTGACCCACGGCATGAGAATGTCGGCATACCAGCCGCCACCCGGCCAGATCTCCATAACGGTTCCACTCGGGTCGACTTGCAGGGCTTCCAGCGTCGCTGCCGGATTGCGCCATTCGTCCCGGTCTGCGCGGCCACCACGCCAGCTTGCGGATACGGCAGCATCGATGTCCTGCGGCAGGAGGTCTGCGATGACCGCAACGTCATTTTCCGGGGTCTCGGTAGCGTCGGGGGCAGCGGCGGCCTCCACCTCTTGTTCAGCGGATCCGCAAGCGGCAAGGGACAGCGCGACCGCGCCGGAAACGAGAAGGTGGAAACGAGACATCAGATACTCCTGTTCATGTGCTGCGCAATAGGTAGTCGGCACTCGGGAGCAAGGCAAACAAGTTTTTTTAAGCGAGAGGGGTTGCAGGTCGAAAAGCGGCTACCCATCTCAATGTCACGGGTCGCCGAAATGGGGCTCGAGACCTGCGCCGCAGCGCCTCGGATGCGCAAAGCATGAAGGCCCAGGGCAGGTCGACTGAAATCCGGCGAATGGGTCGCCGGATGGTCTTATCGCTCAATTGAGGATGAGGAATATGCGTACAGTAGATTTTAGCCCGCTTTATCGTTCCATCGTTGGTTTCGATCGTCTTGCGGACCTGATGGACTCCGCGACCAAGGTCGAGTCCCAAGGGTATCCGCCCTACAACATCCAGCATGTGGCTGAGGATGAGTATCTCATCGAACTCGCCGTTGCCGGTTTCTCTGATGATGATCTGTCTGTTGAGGTCCAGGGCAATGTCCTGACTGTTACGGGACGAATTGCGGAAAAGACCGAGGCCGATACGCGCCGCTTCCTGCATCGCGGGATTGCCGAGCGTGCGTTCGAGCGCCGCTTCCACCTGGCTGACCACGTCATCGTGTCGGGCGCAGAATTGCGCAATGGCATGCTCTCGGTCCAGCTGGTCCGTGAAATTCCAGAGTCTGCCAAGCCGCGCAGTATTGCGATCAATACCGAAGCTGCGCCCAAGGCCAAACTGATCAAGGGCGGCAAAACAGAGGCAGCCTAAGCCCCAGCTGTCAGTCTTACCCTCCAATGACGAAGAAGCGGCAGGCCGAGAGGTCTGCCGTTTTTTTATGCGGCGTCCAGATCTACGGCACCGTCGACTTCAGCCACTTCCTCCAAGAAAGTTTCGCTGACCGTAGTTCCGGTGAAGCAGGAGCCGCTGAAGCGGGCATCCTTCACATTGGCGCCATCCAGGTGCGAGTAGGAGAAGTCCGCGCCGGTCGCCTTGGCTTGACGCAGATCGGCGCCTCGCAGGTCGACATAGCGCGCTTTCGTGCCGGCCAGAGAGGCGGGCAGAACGCGATTGTTTTCGAGCAATAGCGGACCGAAACGGCAATCCCGCAGATCCGCATTATTCAGGTTCGCGCCGGTCAGGTCAGCACCGCGCAAATCGGCCCCACGCAGACAGACCATCCGCAGATCGGCCCGTTCCAGGCGAGCGCCCTGCAATTGCGCGCCTTCCAGGTCCAGCCCGTAAAGCGTCGCGCCGCGAGCGTGGAAAGCCGTCAACGTCTTGCCGGCGAGCGAGTTCAGACCGCGAAGATCGGTGCCATCAAACAGGGACGGCTTGCCCTCGCGACCATCGGTTTCGCACCATTTCACGTGTTCAGCGATCTGTTGGGCGATCGGCTGGTCCATGTCATTGGGGTCGATGCCGACCGGTTCATTGGTCAGAGCACCTTCAGTATTCATGCCGGAGGTCTTGGCCATGACGGTTTTGACGCCGATCATGACACTGTCCTTGAAATCGGTGTCGGTCAGGTCGGCGCCCGACAGATCCGCGCCTTCAAGATTGGCTCCCTGGAAAGACGAACCGCGCAAATTGGCGCGGATCATGCGCGCGCCCAGAAGCATGGCATCGGTAAAGTCTGCGGTCTGAGCCGCAATGCCCGCCATCTTGGAGCGGGAGAGGTTGGCGCCCGTGAAGTTCGCCTTGCCGGCATCGTTTTCCTGAGTCTTGTGTTTCAGGATGGCCAGGCCTTTTTCCTTGTCGATCTCGGCGATTGCGCCTTCACGCATATCGGCCTCGGTCAGGTCAGCGCCGGTCAGGTTTGCTCCGCGCATGATCGCACCGCGCAGATCGGCGCGACGCAGCGCGGCGCCCTCGAGGCTGGCCTGGCGCATATCGGCGGCAAAGAAGTTCGCGCTGTTCAGGGTGCAGCCGGACAGATTGGCATTGCGCAGGACAGCGCCGGAAAAATCCGCATCCGACAAGTCGCGGCCGGACAGGTCCAGGCCTTCGACGACCGTATAGGCAAAGCTTGCACGCGCGCCGCCGGCACGACCTGACCACAGCCGCTCATGCCGTTCGCACATGGCGTCAACGGTCATCTGGTCGAGGCGCGTATGTTCGATCTTGCGGTCGGCCATGAAGAAGGGCTGTCCTGACGAGAATTGAAACTCTCAGGATGGTAAACCAAGATCGTTAACGACAGGTGTTTCAGTGCTCTAGTCGAGGGTCAGCTGGCCCTCTGCCAACAAGGGGTGATCGGGTGAGACGCGGATTCGACTGGCACCCGCCCGTCCCAGGTCCAGAAGGGTGCGGTCCAGCTGCGCAGCGTCGATCCGGTCCAGCGTGCCATCAAAACCCTGATCGAACGGGTCTGCGAACAGGGCCGGCCGACCGTGTCTCAGCCGATGGAAAAACCCGGAATAGAGCGGCTTTGCGAGATCTTCGCCGAGCGCAGTTTGCACAATGATACCCGCCCGCCGAAGCGTATCGATACCCTTTCCCGCGACCCGTTCGTCCTCGTCCATGCAGGCGATGACGACGCGGCTGACGCGAGCCTCGACCAGCGCATCTGCGCAGGGCGGGGTTTGGCCATAATGGGCGCAGGGTTCAAGCGTGACGTAGGCGGTCGCGCCCTCAGCCTCATGGCCTGCAAGATCGAGGGCACGGCGTTCGGCATGCGGTCGCCCGCCATCATCGGTTGCCGCGACGGCAAGCAGTTTGCCATCGCGAACCAGAACGCATCCGACGGCGGGATTGGGAGCCGTTCGTCCAAGCTGGGCCCTGGCAAATGCTATGGCCAGGGACATCCAGCGGAGGTCCTCGATGCGCTGTGTCACGCGGGCAGGGCGGGAAGCGATTGCGCGCGGTCCTGGTCGAGATAGGCGGCAGAAACCGGTTTGATACCCGTGTCGTCAAGCTCGATCAGGAGCGGATTTCCGGTCGGGATCTCAACACCCATGATGTCGTCGTCGGAAACCGCAAAAAGCAATTTAACGAGTGCGCGCAGGCTGTTGCCATGAGCCGCAACGATAACGTCCTTGCCGGATGTCAGGGCGGGCACGATCGTCTCCTTCCAATAGGGCTCAACGCGGGCCAGGGTCGACTTCAAGGACTCTGTCGCCGGCAGGAGTGCCGGATCGATGCCGGCATAGCGGTGGTCGTTGAGCGGATGGTATTCATGGCTCTCCGGCAGGGGCGGCGGCGGCGTATCAAAGGAGCGGCGCCAGATATGCACCTGTTCCTCGCCATGCTTGGCCCGGGTCTCGTCCTTGTTCAGCCCTGCCAGTCCGCCATAGTGGCGCTCGTTCAGGCGCCAGGATTTCTCGACCGGCACCCACAGGCGATCCAGGCCCTCAAGGGCGAAATTCAACGTCTTGATGGCGCGCGTGAGAACGGAGGTGAAAGCGAGGTCCGGTTCGAAGCCGGCCGCTTTCAGCAGGTCTCCGGATTTTTTCGCCTGGGCAACACCTTCCTCGGTGAGGTTGACATCCACCCATCCGGTGAAGCGGTTCTGCAGATTCCATTCACTTTGGCCGTGACGGACCAGGACAAGTTTGGGCATCGGATTCTCCGTCAATTTGGGCGAGCGATACCCCTCCCAGCGGCAAACGGCAAGCCGGGAGGTGAGTGGTTGCGTTACAAAATTTTTTGCTACTCATGAGCGCAATTTTGTGTTATATGATTGGTTGCTTCAGAGACTTTTGAGCCAATCCGTTTTTCGAAGCAGTGTGGTCACAAATTACCGGCATTTTCGGCGCGCTACCCCATCTGCGCCGTCGCTGCGGCCATTTCGTCCCCCCCGAGCCGCAGCGTGACTGCCGAACCAGCCGCGCACGTCTCTTCCCCGGACGTGCGCGGTTCTGTTATTGAGCATCGGAACTTTGTGAAAAGGTATTCAGATGCAGGACTTCGACGCTCTGGCGGTTGCCCGACGTGTAATCGCCATCGAACGGGATGGACTCTCTCAACTCGAGGAGATGATCGGTGAGCCTTTCGCGGCTGCTGTTTCGCTCGCTTCGGATCTCAAGGGGCGGTTGATTTGCACAGGCGTGGGCAAGTCAGGTCATGTGGCGCGCAAGATTGCAGCGACACTCGCATCCACGGGCACGCCTGCCTATTACGTGCATCCGACCGAGGCCAGCCACGGTGATCTGGGCATGATTACCGGTGACGATGCCGTGCTGGCGCTGTCCAAATCCGGCGAAACGCGAGAGCTTGGTGATCTGATTGCCTATTGCCGTCGGTTTGATGTTCCGCTGATCGGCATGACGGCCAAACCCGACAGTACGCTGGGACGAGCCTGCAATTTCCAGCTTTTCGTGCCTGATGCTGCGGAAGCCTGTGCCGAGACCCGTGCGCCCACGACCTCGACGACCTTGATGATGACCATGGGCGATGCGTTTGCGGTCGCGCTTCTCGAGGCGCGCGGCTTTACCGCAACGGATTTCCGGACCTTCCATCCGGGTGGTGCGCTGGGAGCAGCCCTGGCAAGCGCCGCAGATGTCATGCATGCCGGCGACGCGATGCCCCTGGTCGGCGGGGATGCCAGCATGAGTGACGTGCTGCTGGAAATGACCGCGAAATCTTTCGGCTGCGCCGGCATCGTCGACGCCGACGGCAAGCTCGTCGGCATCATCACCGATGGCGATTTGCGTCGGCATATGGGCACGGACCTGGTGGCGCGCCGGGCTGAGGATGTGATGACCCCTGATCCCAAGGTGGGGCGTCCGGGCATGCTCGCGGCCGATGCTTTGCGCGAGATGACAGCAGGCGCACCCAAGATCACCCAGCTATTCCTGGTCGACGAGACCGGTCGTCCGGCAGGATTATTGCACCTTCACGACTTGTTGCGCATTGGCCTCAAGTAAATTGAAGTCGTACGCGCCGTGAAAACGTGCATTTAACAGCCGGGCCGCCTAACATGGCTCGGTGTTGGCCATAGATTGCGTATCCCGGAGTGGTTGATGATCCCTGGAGTGTCCCTAGAGCTGCGTAACCGCCTCAATCCGCACCTGCGTCTGTTGGCCGGGTTCGGGTTCGCGGCGAATGTGCTGCTATTGGTGTCGCCGCTCTATATGCTGCAGATCTATGATCGGGTGCTCAATTCCGGTTCAGTCGATACCTTGCTCTGGCTGAGTGTGCTCGCCGTTTTCCTGCTCGCTGTCTATGGGGCTGCCGAAATGGGACGTCGTCGGGTGTCCGCACTCGCCGCGCAGGAAATCGAGTCATTCTTCTCGCCCAAACTCTTTCAGCGATTTGAGGGTCAGCTTGAAGGGCGGCCGGACCTGGCGATGAATCTGGCGCGCCTGTCGCGGGTGCAGACCTTCATTCAGAACGGGTCATTGCTGCCGTATCTCGATCTGCCCTTTACCCCGTTATTCCTGGTTGTCCTGTTCCTGATACACCCGTTCATCGGCCTGCTGGGTCTGGGCGGGGCTATCTTGGTTTTCGGTGTGGCTTTTCTCGCCGAGATTTCCAGCCGCCAGGGAAGCCAGGCATCCCAGGCCACTCTGGGCAAGGCCGGGCAATTTGCCGCCGATCTCGAGCGGCAGCGTTCAGCCTTGGTCTCCATGGGTTTGCTGGGGCGCGCATATCAGCGCTGGCAACAGGTTCGCCAGCTCGGTCAGGGCCTAGCGCTGGGGGCGTCCCGCCAGGACGGGAAATTCACCGCCATCTCACGCGCGCTGCGTCAGACGCTGCAGATCCTGGTCCTGGGCGGCGGTGCTGCCCTGGCGCTCAGCCAAGAGATTTCACCGGGCTCGATCGTTGCGTCATCGATCATTCTTGCTCGTGTGCTCGGCCCGATCGACCAGATCGTTGGCGGGTGGCGCAACAGCGTGCAAACCTGGTCGGGCTGGGTCGCTCTGAGTGCCGCGACACAGGACATCGAGGACCGTGCGGATTACACGCCGCTGCCGAGGCCGGCCGGCGATGTTGTGCTCGACCGCACCGCGATTGGCGTGCCCGGCGGGGAAACCCCGCTGGTTCAGGCGTTCAATTTCACGGCCAAGCCTGGCGATATCATCGCGCTGACCGGCGGTATTGGCACAGGCAAGACAAGCTTTCTCCAGACGATTGCCGGTGCCTGGCCAGCCCATTCCGGGCAGATCAGTCTGGGTGGGCGCGACATCCAGGAATGGCCGAGCGAAGATCGCGGGCGCTATATCGGTTATATCCCCCAGGATGTGGAACTTCTGCCTGCGACAATCGCTGAAAACATCGCGCGCCTGTCCGGAGCGGACGACCAGCACATCATCGAGGCAGCCAAAGCTGCAGGTGCGCACGAGATGATCCTTGGCCTGCCTGACGGCTATGAAACTCCGGTGGGGCCGGGCGGTGTCAATCTGTCCGCCGGGCAGAAGCAATTGGTCGGATTGGCCCGCGCATTGTTCGGCACGCCGGCGTTGCTGGTTCTGGACGAGCCCTCGGCCAATCTGGACAGTGCTTCAACCAGCAATCTCATCAAGTCGATCAAGGCCGTTTCGCAAGCGGGTGCGACCATTTTTGTGTCGACTCACGACCGGCGTCTGATCGAGCAAAGCACGACGGTGCTCCTGTTGCGCAATGGTGCAGTGCTGGCGGCACCGGCTGACCAGTATCTCAAACTGGCTGTCGGGCCGGGCAATGCCGCGCCCAGTGGCGGTCAGGGAGTGGCATGATCATGGCGGTCTTGATGAAAGATCCGACAGTTCGCTTTTCAGCCCTCGCGTGCGCGGCCGGGCTTGGTGGATTCCTGGTCTGGGCCGGGTTTGTCCCGTTGTCCGAGGGCGTGCCCGCAAACGGCATGGTCGTCGTCGAGAATAGTCGTCAGGTTGTTCAGCATCTCGAAGGCGGGATTATCGAGGAATTGCTGGTACGCGATGGCGACCAGGTCGAGGCAGGGCAGCCCCTGATCAGCCTGCAGGCAACGGCCAGCCAGGCCGTGCGGGATGAGATCCTGCAGGAGATCGCCACCTCGCTGGCATCGCTTGCCCGACTGGAAGCGTTGCGGGACGAGGCGGCGGTACCGGACTTTTCCGCCGTTGACGCCTTGGAACTGAGCCCGGCAGGGCGGGCTGCAGTGATCGAACGCCAGCAGGATTTGTTTGACCAACAGCGACAATCCATTGCGGCTGATCTGGGCGTTCTGGAAGCCCGCCGTGATGGCGCGCGCGATTCCATCCGGCTCTATCGCCAGCAGATTTCCACGACAGAACGCGCCCTGGCTGCGGCGCAGGACCAGGCCAGCTTGTTGCAAGACCGGGTCGACCGACAAATGGCACGCGTTGACGAGTTGCGCGCCATGGAGCGTGACGTCGCCAATCTGGAAACCCAGATTGCAGGCTTGCGCCGCGATGCGCAGCAGGCGGGCACGACCGTCGAGGACCTTGAAGGGCAGATCGCACAGACCCAGGCCAATTTCCTGCGCATCATTTCCACGGAACAGCTCGACGCGCGGACGACGTTGCAGACGGCTGAAGAACGGCTGTCTGCCGCGCAGGATGTCCTCAACCGTATCGTGATTGAGGCGCCGCAGGCGGGCGAGGTCCTCAATCTGGCCTTCTCGACGCGGGGCGGAGTTGTCCGTCCGGGCGAAGCTATTCTGGAGATTGTCCCGGAAGTCGAGGAGGTGACGGTGTCCGCACGCATTGGGCCGGGCGACCGCGCCGCCGTATTCCAGGGCCAGGCCGTGCGCACGCATTTCACCGCTTATAAAAGCTGGCTTACGCCTCGTCTGGATGGCGAGGTTGTCAGCGTCAGTGCCGATCTCAAATCCGACCAGGTCACAGGTGAGCCCTATTACGAGGTCCGTATCGTCGTTCCGCCGGACCAGATCGACCGGCTGGATGGGCTCGCGCTGACCCCTGGCATGCCGGCCCAGGTGTTTATTTTCTCCGGTTCGCGCCGAACGACCCTCGATTATCTGCTGGAGCCGATCAGTGAGTCCCTGTTCCGCGGCGCGCGGCGAGGGTGAAGATGTCTGTTTTGCGTTGGTCTCATTTTCTCTCTGCATGCGTTGTGATGGCGAGTTCGACGTCGGTCGCACAAGCGCAATCCTGCATGTCGCTGTCCGAGTTGATGCGTGTCGGCATCGGGCAATCGCCCGAGGTCGCCGTCGCGCAATCCCGTCTGGATCAGGCGGAGGCGGATATCGATGAGGCGCGGTCGCTGCGGCGCCCGCAAGTGACCTCATTTGGCCGAACCGGCGTGGGCGATACCGGGCTGACATCGTCCCAGATCGAGAACCAGGTCGGGCTTCGCGTGTCCCAGCGGGTCTATGATTTCGGAGATGCCCGGCTGGCCATCAACGCCGCGGAATTCAACAGCGAGAGCCTGGCCTACACACTTGCATCCCAGGAGGCGCAAACCGCCTTTACCATTGCCTTTGCTTATCTTGCCGGCCTCGAGGCCGGTGAGATGATTGGCGTCATTTCCGAGCGGCGGGATTATTTTGCTCGGCAAGAAACCGCTGTGAGCGAGCTGCTCGAGCGTGGCGGTGCGACGCGGGCCGAGCGGGCGCAGGTGTCTGCACAGCGAGCCGAAGCCGAGGCGGATGTCCTTGAACTGCAATCGCAGCAGCAACAGGCAGAATCCCGTTTGCGCGCTTATACCGGCCTGCTGGTCACGACGTGTGCGGTCGGGCCGGTCACCGGAGAGCTGGAAGGTGGGCTCGCGGGGCTGTCCTCTGTCGATCTCCTGTGGGATGCCGTTTTCTCGCGAAACCCTGAGATCGCTGCCGCCCAACGGGCCGTGCGTAGTCTGGATGCCCAGCGAGAGCGCGAGCGCCGCGAGCGTTTGCCGGTCATCGATGTGGTGGGGATTTCGTCTTACACGTATGACGATCAACGAGAAGACTGGGAAGCGCGCGACCGGGTCGGTATCGATGTCTCAGTCCCGCTCTATACGGGCAATGCGATTGGTGCGCGGCGCGACCGAGCGCAAGCGCGTTTGCAGCAGAGCGAGAACGAGCTGCGGCAGTTGCAACGCGATCTCGGTGAGCGTGCAGAAGTCTCCTATCGGCGTGTGCTGGCACTTGAGGCCCAGTTGAGCCGGCGCCAGGACGTGGCGCAGAACCAACGCGAATATTTCGAGGCCATCGAGGGCGAGTTCGAATTTGGCTTGGGCACTCTGCCGGACCTGGTCGAAGCTCGCTTGGCCTATGAATCGGCCGCTCTGGACGTTGTCAGACTGCAATTCGAACTCGCGCGAGAGCGGCTGGAATTGTTGTTGCTCGCGGATCGTTTGCCGCTGTAGGCACCAGGCGCTGGTGCACCTAGCCCCGTTGAGTGGAAGATCCTGCAAAGCAGTGTGAATGGGACGCGAATAGCGGGCCCTCAATTCGCCGTATACGCGAATGAGGTGTAGCAATTGTGCCGCAGAGCCTGGCAATCTGGGTGATGAACACCTCAATTGTGAATGAAAATATTCACAAAATACCAACCTGCTTTAGGTCTTGCTTGCCAATAACAATTTTACGCTGGACGCACCTCATCAACGAAGGGTAGCTTTCAGGGTTATACGCGTGTCTTAGAAGGCGTCCACGGTCGCCTGTAAGAGTGCTTGAAGGGGTAGACAATGTTCACAGATGATACGGCTAAGAAATCCAGCCGCCGCTCGGCCATGGCTGCAACAATCCTTGCGACGGGTGGTGCCGCGCTTCTCGGAGGTCAGGCCAGTGCCCAGGACGGCGCGCCTGACGGATACCGCTCGGTCGGTGATTTCGCCAATGTGGACAGCTACACCATAAACGAGGACGGCACTGTCCGACTGGTGATGAATGACGGCCAGGTCGTCACGGTAGCCGCGGCGGACGCGCAGCTGATCGATGGTGTGCTTTATCTCAATGCGGATGCGATCACGGTGGGCGCTGCGGCTGCTGCAGGCGGTGGCGGTGGCGCGATCCTCGGCGTCGTGGGTGGCCTTGGACTGGCGGGTGCTGCTGCCGGCGGCGGCGGTGGCGGTGGAGGCGGCTCGACACCGCCCCCGACACCGAACACACCACCGTCCTTCACCAGTGATCCAACAGGCAGTACGACCGAGAATTCTACCTCGACCGGTTATACGGCTGCGGCCTCAGACGCCGATGGTAATTCGCTGACCTATTCCATCAGCGGTGGAGCGGACGCGGCCCTGTTCTCGATCAATGCCTCCACTGGCGAACTCACCTTCAACAACGCACCGGATTTTGAAAATCCGGGCGATGCCAACTCGGACAATGTCTATGAAGTGACGGTCCGCGTTTCGGACGGGCAGGGCGGTGCTGCGACCCAGACCGTGCAGGTGACGGTCACGGATGTTGATGAGGCGCCTGTCTTCTCATCCGCCAACACGGTCAGTGTCGCGGAAAACCAGACCACGGCGATCGATGTGGATGCGAGCGATCCCGACGGCCAGGCCGTGACCTACGCGCTCAGCGGCGCAGATGCGGCCCTGTTCAACATTGATGCTAACACCGGTGAGGTGACCTTCATCAATGCGCCGGACTTCGAAAATCCGGCAGATGCCAATGGCGATAATGACTACGAGATTACGGTCACCGCTGACGATGGCACGGAACAGTCCAGCCAGGACATCACGATCTCGGTCACCAACCAGAATGACAATGCTCCGGTGATCACCTCGGCGGCTGCCTTCAATGTCGACGAGAACCAGACCACAGCTTTCACGGGCGCCGCGACGGATGGTGATGGCGATGCCATTACCTATTTGCTGTCCGGTGCGGATGCCGCGCTCTTCAATATCGATGCGAATACGGGCGAGGTCACATTCATCAATGCGCCGGATCGCGAAAACCCGGCGGATGCGAACAGCGATAATGTTTATGAGATCAACCTGATCGCCAGCGATGGTACTACCCAGGCTGTTCAGGCGGTGACCGTCACGGTCGATGATGTAAATGAAGCGCCGAGCTTCACCTCGGCCTCGACCGCCACGGTCTCCGAGAACCAGACGACCGCGATTGACGCGGACGCCACCGATCCGGAAGGCCAGGCGCTGACCTATACGCTGAGCGGTGCAGATGCGGCGCTCTTCAGCATCGACGCCAATACCGGTGAGGTCACGTTCATCGCCGCGCCGGATTATGAAAACCCGGCGGACGCAAACAGCGACAATGACTACGAGATCACGGTGACGGCCAGTGATGGCTCTAACCAGACGAGCCAGGACATCACCATCTCGGTCACCAACCAGAATGACAATTCTCCGACGATCACATCGGGAGCTGCGTTCTCTGTCGACGAGAACCAGACGACGGCGTTCACCGGGGCCGCGACCGATGCCGATGGTGACGCGATTACCTACTCGCTCGCTGGCGCTGATGCGGCGCTGTTCAATATCGACGCCAACACGGGTGAGGTGACCTTCATCAACCCGCCGGACTTTGAAAGCCCGGGGGACGCGAACAGCGACAATGACTATGAAGTCAACCTGGTTGCCAGCGACGGTGTGAACACTGATGTGCAGGCTGTGACGATTACCGTCGACGACGTTTCCGACGTCGCGCCGGTCATCACGTCTTCGGCGACCGCCAATGCCGACGAAAACCAAACTGCGGCCTATACGATTACCGCGACGGATGCCGACAATTCAGGACCGCTGGTGTACTCGATCTCCGGCGCTGATGCGGCCCTGTTCTCCGTTGACAGTGTCACCGGTGACGTGACCTTCAACGCAGCACCGGATTTCGAGAATCCGGGCGATGCCAACAATGACGGTGTCTATGAAATCACCGTCTCTGTAACGGATGGGGACTTGTCCGACAGCCAGGCTGTGTCCATCACTGTCGACAATGTCAACGAAGCCCCCAGCTTCACCTCTGGCGCCACCGCGTCTGTTGCCGAGAACCAGACCACTGCGATAGATGTCGACGCGACGGACCCCGAGGGGCAGTCGCTGACATATTCTCTCAGCGGTGCCGATGCCGCGCTGTTCAATATCGATGCGAACACCGGTGAGGTGACCTTCATCGCGGCTCCGGATTTCGAGAATCCGGTCGATGCCAACGGCGATAATGACTATGAAATCACCGTCACCGCAGATGACGGAACCGACCAGTCCAGCCAGAACATCACCATCACGGTAACCGACGAAAACGAAGCGCCGGTCATTACGTCAGGCGCAGCGTTCAGCGTCGCGGAAAACCAGACGGCTGCCTTCACAGGTGCCGCGACAGATGATGACGGTGACACGCTCACGTATTCACTGACCGGCACGGATGCCGCACTGTTCAATATTGACGCCAATACCGGTGAAGTGACCTTCATCTCGGCGCCTGACCGGGAAAACCCGGCGGATGGCAATTCCGACAATGTCTACGAGATCAATCTGGTGGTCAGTGACGGAGCAGAGCAGGATGTCCAGGCGGTCACGATCACGGTGACGAATATCGACGAAGCTCCAGTTTTCGCATCGTCAACGGCCTTCAATGTCGTTGAGGGGCAGACGGATGCCTTCACAGCTGATGCAACCGACCCCGAAGGCAATGCGATCACTTATTCGTTGTCCGGGGCCGATGCGGCACTGTTCAGCATTGATCCGAATACGGGCGAGGTAACCTTCCTCGCAGCGCCGGATTTTGACACGCCAGCCGATGCCGACACCGACAATGTCTATGAACTGACTGTGACCGCCGATGACGGCGCGATCACCACAAACCAGAATGTCAGCGTCACCGTAACCGAGGCGACAGACAATGCGGCTCCGGTTTTTGTCTCCGGTACCTCATCCTCCGTTTCCGAGAACCAGACGTCGGCCTATGCGACGCAATGGACCAATGCGGAAGAGACTGACACCATCACCTTCTCGCTATCGGGCACGGATGCATCGCTGTTCCAGGTCGACAGTACGACGGGCGAAGTCAGCTTCATCAATACGCCGGACTTCGAAGCGCCGGGTGACGGCAATTCGGACAATGTCTATGAATTCACCCTGACCATTAGTGACGGTTTCCAGGATGTCAGCCAGAGCATCTCGGTCACGGTGGGTGATGCCAGCGATGGCACCGAAGTGCCGGCGGATGACACCACGACCATCTCCATGGTCTCCGGCGGTAGCTATGTCGGCAATCTGGAAACGCCGGGTGACCAGGACTGGATCAGTATCGAACTGGTCGCGGGCCAGCGCTATGAATTCAACCTGGAGGGCACGGGCGCGAATGATCTCGATGACCCGTATCTGCGCCTGTATGACTCCAGTGGCACGCTGATCGCCGAGAATGATGATATCTCGCTGGGAACCATTCTGGACTCCCGCTTGGGCTTCACCGCGCAAACGTCCGGCACTTATTACATCTCCGCCGGGGCCTATACGAGCGATACCCAGCCGGGGACGACGGGTGAGTATACGTTGTCCGTCGAGCATACCGAGCCGTTGGGTGAATGGACGAATGACCAGATTGCCGACTATCTCAATCAGAATGGTTGGAATGGCGCTCAGTGGAACGTTACGGCTGGCGACACGCTGACAGTAGACATCACGGCTTTGACCACAGCGGGCCAGACGCTGGCGCGCGCCGCGCTGGATGCCTGGACAGAGATTACTGGAATTATTTTCCAGGAAGTCACGTCCGGTGGCCAGATCGTGTTTGATGACGACGAGGACGGTGCTTTTGCCGGCCCGAGTGGCATCACTGGCGGCTTCTTCACGGGTGCCACGGTCAATGTTGGTACCGACTGGCTCGACACATACGGCACGAACCTGGACGGCTATTCCTTCCAGACATACATGCACGAGATCGGCCACGCGCTGGGGCTGGGTCATGCCGGACCGTATGATGGTTCTGCGGATTATGCCGTCGATGCGATCTATCTGAACGATAGCTGGCAGACGACGATCATGTCTTACTTCTCGCAGAACGAGAATACGTATCTGAACGCGACATTCGCCTTCCTGATGACGCCGATGATGGCGGACATCATTGCCGCGCAGAATATGTATGGCGGTGCCACGAATACGCGCACCGGGGACACCACCTACGGCTATAACACCAATGCCGGAGCCATCTATGATGCGACGGCCTGGGGCAATAATGTCGCCTACACGATCTTCGATAATGGCGGTACGGACACGCTGGACTTCTCCGGCTATTCCGGTGTTCAGGAGCTGGACCTGCGCGCCGAGGAGTATTCCGATGTTCAGGGCGGTCGCAGCAATGTCGCCATTGCACGCGGCGTCGTCATCGAGAATGCGATCGGTGGTTCCGGCAACGAGGTCTTCATCGGCAATGATGCGGACAATGTGCTGACCGGCAATGCCGGTAATGACTCCTTCTACGCGTCGGGCGGCAATGACACATTCCGTGGCGGTACGGGTAATGACACGGCCTATTTCTCCGGAAGCAGCACCGATTACTCGGTCACGACCAATGGTTCCGGTAATACGGTCGTTACGGACCTGCGCGCGGGCAGCCCGAATGGTGTTGTCGAGCTGATCGATGTTGAAAACATCGTCTATGACACTGAAATCCCGGACTCTACGGAGTTCCCGCTGGGGCAGGAGAATGATGCCGGCGATCTGAGCATCGAGGTTCAGGACCCGGGATGTATCTGCTGTGCTGCCGGCCAGTGCGATACGCATGACCATCATGGACACTCTCACGGCAAGGGTGAGCCGGCTGGCCTGGTCGATCTGCTTGCTGATCTGCGCATTCAGAATATCGACCAGTTCGAGCTTCGCGATCTGCTCGAGAGCTATATCGAATGGTCGCCGGAGGGCGGACTTCGGGCGGTCGACGATCTGGATAGTTCGCCTGTCGGCTCTGATGCCATTCTGGCTGCGTTGTCCGTTGCGGCCCAGTCCGCCATCGCCGAGAAAGGGGCGCAGGTTCAGGATACGCTGTCAGACGTGACGGCCAAGGGAACCCAGGTGCAGGACGTCCTCGTTGATGTCACCGCCAAGGCGGCCCCGGTTCAGGATGGCTTCGTGGTCACTCCGAGTGGCGATGCTGTGGAGTGGGGCGATGAAATTTCACCGGAAATGCCGTTCGAGACCGATTTCATCGGCCGTGTGCCGAGCCTGGAAGAGTTCGGTGGCTAATCCATTCGACTGAGAATATCTCTCAGTGCTTCATCAAGAGGGCGATGGGTCAATCCCGTCGCCCTTTTCATTTTCGAGCTGTCCAGGGCGGAAAATGCCGGACGTGGGGCCGGGGCGCCATACGCTTCGGCGGTGGTGTCGCAGACCTCGACATGGCTCGGCCAATCCAGCGCGGGTTCGGTATCGTTGTAGGCGACAGAGAATCACTTCGGGCAAATACTCGTCGTTGGCCTTATCGTTGAAGATGGCGCCGCGTCCGAGCGCCACGAAGCCGAGCAGTAAGCCGCGCGAAACGAATAGCATGCGAGTCGGAGGTGACGAGAGTTCCACGGCCTAGGGGCGCCCAAATGTGGGTGAGTCCTGTCCCGCACCAACGATGATATCAAGGAAATTGCCAGCGACGCTCCGCACTAGCTTGTCGAGTTTGAATGGCGGATGCTGAGCGCGGAGAGCGCGTACGCCGACGCGTCTCGCGAGAAGCTTTCATCCTCCTGAACCCAATCAGTCTGCAGCGAGTGGGCAGCAGATTTGGACTGGTGGGAGGTGGCGGAAAAGCGTTTTCGATCATCGGTACACACCGGATGTTTGATCCAGCATGCATCCTGCAAGGCGAATTGTTCGACTTCGAACTTGTCGCTGTATTCCCACCCGTTTTGCCGGTTCCGGAAATGTTCGATAGTAGATAATAATTCGGGTGGAAATATGAAGCGGCCGATCGTTGTTAACTGCGGTCGCCCCAAAGGATCGCAAGATACATCATGCGCAACAAGATCGCAGAGATTCAGTATCTAAGAGCGCTCGCCGTCTTGTTCGTAATCATTGGCCATACGCATCAGGCACAGGGCCAGTTTTTCGATGAGCATCTGCTTGGTGACTGGGCGTTCTTCGGATTTGCTGGCGTCGATGTATTTTTTGTAATCTCGGGCTTCATCATTCACGCTCTCTATGGGGAGCGGCGCCTCAGGCCCGTGAGATTTGTCCTCCACAGGTTCAATCGTATTTTTCCGCTATACTGGTTCGCAACCGCTGTGGCGATGGCAGGGGCCTTGTTTCTGCTTGGCAACGACTTTTCATCGGTGGCCGCTCGTCTAGATGTCGGGACTGTTTTCCTCTGGCCTACGGGTGAACTGCCCTATCTGGCAGTGGGTTGGACCCTGACGCATGAGCTCTATTTCTACATCGCCTATATCGGATTTCTGTCGCTTCCCGACCGCGTCCGGTGGTGGGTTGCTGGGGCATGGGCTGCGTCCGGTCTCATACTGCACGCCGTCGCAATGACGCCGGATATGCCGTTGTTGCGGTTGATGTTCAGCCCTTTCAATCTGCTTTTCTTCGCCGGTGTCTCGATCGTGCCCCTGATGCGCCGACAGGCCTCGGCCCGTTGGCGCATTCTTGCTGTGGCGGTGACGCTGGTCGGCGGCGCCATCGCGATCGCCTATACGGCATCGCACGGACTGGCCGGGCTGACTGACCCAGTCATTCGTGTCAGTGTTTTCGCGCCCTTTGCTGTCGGAGTGGTCTTGCTGGCGCTGGAGTTGAAGCCGCGCTTGCCGCAGTTTGCGGCCTGGTTCGGCGACTGGTCTTACAGCGCTTATCTGATCCACTCCCTGGTGGTCACGACACTGGCCATCCTGCTGGCCCCTCGAATTGGGCATTTGCCGGGACACGGGGCGCTCTTTTTCCTGGCAGCAATCACGACCAGCGTCGCGGCAAGTGCGATTTTGCACCTGATGATCGAGCAACCGGCCCTGAAATGGGGTAAGAGGCTTGTAGATGGCGTGTTGAGCGCGATCCGGTCTAAGGACGTCGACGACAAGAAGGCTGAAGAATGAAGGGCATTATTCTCGCCGGGGGGCGTGGAACTCGGCTGGCGCCGATGACGCTGAGTGTCTCCAAGCAACTTCTGCCGATCTATGACAAGCCGATGATCTTTTATCCGCTGTCAGTGCTGATGATTGCCGGCATTCGGGAGATCCTGATCATCACGACTCCGGAGGAGTTGGAACGCTTTCAACACTTGCTCGGTGACGGCAGTCATTTTGGAGTCGATCTTCATTACACGACACCGGCCAGTCCGGATGGCCTGGCCCAGGCCTTCCTTCTGGGTGAGGATTTCTTGGATGGCAGTGCGGCCAGCCTGATCCTGGGCGACAATCTTTATTATGGGCACGGGTTGAGCGATCAGCTGGCTTCTGCGGTGTCCGAGCATTGACAGGGTGGGCGGGTCTTTGCCTACCGCGTGCATGATCCCGCGCGCTACGGCGTGGTCGAATTGTCGGACGATGGCAAGCCGCTCAGCATTGAGGAAAAGCCGACGCGGCCAAAGTCGAACCTCGCTGTGACAGGTCTGTATATCTATGATGAGCAGAACCTGGATGTGGCAAAATCCACCAAGCCCTCGGCACGTGGTGAGCTGGAAATCACCGACGTCAACAAGGCCTATATGGAGAAGAGCCAGTTGATCGTTGAGGAGTTGGGGCGTGGTGTCGCCTGGCTGGATACCGGCACCGCCGACTCACTTCTCGAGGCTTCCGAATTCGTTCGGTCGCTGCAGCACCGCCAGGGAATGCAGATCGCGTGTCTGGAAGAAATTGCGCTCCGCAATACCTGGATAACCGAGGCTGATATTCCAAAGGCTGTTGATCGATACAAAGGCTCCGAGTATGGCAAGTATCTTCAGCGACTGATCGGCCAGTAGTTGAGATTTCGGTATTAATCGGAGGAAGTTGGCTTGAAAATTCTGGTCACCGGAGCAGCCGGCTTCATCGGGTTTCATACCTCGAGGGCTCTTCTTGCTGCAGGACATGAGGTCCTGGGGATCGATAATCTCAATGCCTATTATGATCCGCGCCTTAAACAGGCCCGTCTGGATCAGTTGCTGGCTGACGAGAAATTCCAGTTCCACAAGCTCGACCTGGCCGATACCGACGATGTGTTGGCGGTCACAGCGCCCTGGAAACCGGATGCAATCTGCCACCTCGCAGCACAGGCCGGTGTTCGCTATTCCATCGATGCGCCTTTCGCCTATGCGCGATCGAATTTGCTGGGGCATTTGACGATACTGGAGTTGGCCCGGACGCTGGGCGAGGGGCTGCGCCACCTGGTCTACGCCTCATCCAGCTCTGTCTATGGCGAACAATCCGAAGTCCCGTTTCGCGAGGAGAATGCCAGCGAGGCACCGGAGTCGCTCTATGCCGCAACCAAGCGCTCGGACGAGCTGATGACGGCGGCCTATTCCAATCTCTACGCAATACCGGCCACTGGCCTGCGTTTCTTCACCGTTTACGGTCCCTGGGGGCGTCCCGACATGGCCTACTGGCTGTTCGCCGAACGCATGATGCGCGGCGAGGCCATCAAGGTCTTCAATCACGGTGAGATGGAGCGCGATTTCACTTATATCGACGACATTGTTCAGCCACTCGTACGGATCATCGATGATGCGCCAGAGCGGGGCCGACATGAGGTCTACAATATCGGTGGGTCTTCGCCTGTGAAGCTGATGGACATGATCTCCAGCCTGGAGCAGGCGTTCGGGCTGGAGGCTGTCAAAGAGATGCTGCCCATGCAGCCGGGTGACGTCACGCGGACCTATGCCAATGTCGACAAGCTGGTGCGTGATTATGGATACCGCCCCGGTATTTCACTCGATTCGGGATTGCGATGGTTCGCGGACTGGTTCCGTACTTGGTCTGCCAGTTGAGCCAACGGTTCAGTGGCGCGGTGATGACCGCGCCCGCGAACGTCAGTTGCCGAGTTCTGCCTTGATGGTTGCGCGCGCCTCGGCAGCCAGTGTCGGGTGGCTGAGGGCCATGCCCAGCGTCGCCTTGAGGTAGCCCAGCTTGTTGCCGCAATCATACGGCGTTCCCTCAAACTCGACCGCGTAGAAATCCTGTTGTGCCATAAGCCGCGCCATGGCGTCGGTGAGCTGGATTTCGCCACCGGCACCCGCTGCCTGGTCTTCGAGGAAGCGGAAAATTTCGCCCTTGAGAATGTACCGGCCCGTGATCGCGAGGTTTGAGGGGGCGTCAGCGACTGGCGGTTTTTCGACCATGCCGCGCATCCGGATCATCGCGCCCTGGCGTTCGATCGGATCGATAACGCCATACTTGTTCACCTCATCGGCGGGCACAGGGTCAACAGCAATGACATTACTGTTGGTCTGTTCGTAGACCTCGACCATCTGCGCAAGACAGCCCGGCTTGCCCTGGATGAGAACGTCAGGCAACAGGATCGCAAACGGGTCTTCGCCGATGATGTCACGGGCGCACCAGATGGCGTGCCCCAGCCCGAGCGGCGCCTGCTGGCGAACAAAACTCATCGATCCGGCCTTGGGGCAGGTCGCACGGACCTCCTCCAGGATGTCGGCCTTGTTCTTGGCTTCCAGGGTGGCTTCCAGCTCGTAGGCCGAGTCGAAATAGTCCTCGATGGTGCCTTTGTTGCGCCCTGTCACGAAAACGATGTGCTCGATGCCGGCTTCAAGCGCCTCGTCGACGACATACTGGATGGCCGGACGATCGAAGACGGGCAGCATTTCCTTGGGGATCGACTTCGTCGCCGGAAGAACACGTGTGCCCAGACCGGCAACGGGAAGGACAGCCTTACGAATCTTGGTCATGAAATCACCCCTGGAAACCTTCCCAAGCCGTATCCGAGCTCTGCTATGCAGTCCAGCCCAAATCGCGCTTTCCAGCCGGTGCGCTGATGGCTATACCTCACTGAAGCAGCAGGGAAACCTTCATGAGCAAGAAATACTTCGGGACCGATGGTGTCCGCGGGCTGACGAATGCCTTCCCGATGACCGCAGAGACTGCTCTGCGCCTGGGCAAGGCAGCGGGCCGCTATTTCGCGCGACATACCGGGCGACACTCGGTGGTCATCGGCAAGGATACGCGCCTGTCCGGATACATGATTGAATCCGCTCTCGTGGCCGGCTTTACCTCCGTTGGCATGGACGTCTTCCAGTTCGGCCCCCTGCCGACGCCCGCTGTATCGCAGATGACCCGTTCCCTGCGTGCAGATCTCGGGGTCATGATCACGGCCTCGCACAACCCGTATCATGATAACGGCATCAAGCTGTTCGGGCCGGACGGCAAGAAGCTCGACGATGCGACAGAGCTCGAAATCGAGACGCGCATGGACCGGGACCTGTCCGAAAACCTGGCAGCGCCATCGGACCTGGGGCGGGCCAAGCGAATTGATGACGCGCAGGCGCGTTACGTCGAGATCGTCAAATCCACCTTCCCGAAAGACAAGAGGCTGTCCGGTCTCCGGATCGTTGTCGATTGTGCCAATGGGGCGGCCTATAAGGTGGCGCCTACCGTCCTGTGGGAGCTGGGTGCTGACATCATACCCATCGGCGTCGAACCGAATGGCTTCAACGTCAACCAGGATTGTGGCTCCACAGCGCCCGCCAAGCTCTCTGAACAAGTCACGAAATTCCGCGCTGACCTGGGCATTGCGCTCGACGGGGACGGAGATCGCGTCATCCTGTGTGACGAGAAGGGCAAGGTCATCGACGGCGATCAGATGCTGGGGCTGCTGGCGCGACACTGGTCACAGAATGGGGAGCTGGCACAGCCGGCGATCGCAGCGACAGTGATGTCCAACCTGGGGCTCGAGCGCTTTCTCGCTGATCTCGACATCAAGCTGGAGCGGACCAAGGTGGGGGACCGGTATGTCGCGGAACGCATGCAGGCGACCGGTATCAATCTGGGCGGGGAAGCATCCGGGCATATCCTGACACCCGGATTTGCGCCAACCGGCGACGGTCTGATCGCGGCGCTGCAGGTGCTGCGCGTGCTGATCGAGCATGACAAGCCGGCGAGCCAGGTCTTCACCGTGTTCGAACCCGCTCCGCAATTGCTCGAGAATGTCCGTATCTCCAAGGGGGCCAAACCGATGGAAACGGATGCGGTCAAGGCCGCGCTGGTGGCCGCGGAGGAGAAACTTGCTGATGCAGGTCGCCTGGTCGTCCGCCCATCCGGCACAGAGCCGCTCATCCGGGTGATGGCTGAAGGCGATGGTGAACTGATCCGGGAAGTCGTTGATGATATCAAAGCTGCAGTTCGCAGCAGCATGCCCTAATCGCATCAGACTGGACGAAGTTGCAGTCCTGCGACGAATTTCCTCTGGTTTTGTGGCAAGGGGTGCGCTAAGCGGACGCAAGTTTCACACTTGGGACAGGAGTTAGGTCGATGCGCGTCGCAATGATTGGAACAGGCTATGTTGGATTGGTTTCCGGCGCCTGCTTTGCTGACTTTGGGCATGATGTCACATGTGTCGACAAGGATGTATCCAAGGTCGGGACACTGCAGTCGGGCGGTATTCCGATTTACGAACCGGGTCTCGACCTGTTGGTCGAGCGTAATGTTCGCGAAGGACGCCTGCATTTTACCCAGGACCTGACGGACGCTGTTCGCGAAGCGGATGCCGTGTTCATCGCGGTGGGAACGCCGTCGCGTCGCGGTGACGGATTTGCGGACTTGTCTTTCGTGTACGCCGCGGCCAAGGAAATCGCTGAGGTCATGGATGGCTATACGGTCGTTGTCACCAAGTCGACCGTACCGGTCGGTACCGGTGATGAGGTGGAGCGCATCATTCGCGAAACTCGCCCGGACGCTGATTTTGCCGTTGTGTCTAACCCGGAATTCCTGCGCGAAGGCGCTGCTATCGATGATTTCAAGCGCCCGGACCGCGTGGTGGTTGGCACGGATGAAGAGCGTGCGCGTAATGTCATGCACGAGCTCTATCGTCCGCTCTTCCTCAACGAGACCCCGATCGTCTTTACCTCGCGCCGTACGTCCGAGCTGATCAAGTACGCAGCCAATGCATTCCTCGCGCTGAAGATCACCTTCATCAACGAGATGGCGGATCTGTGCGAAAGCGTGGGAGCAAATGTTCAGGAAGTCGCGCGTGGCGTGGGTCTGGATAACCGCATCGGCGGCAAATTCCTCAATGCGGGCCCGGGTTATGGCGGGTCATGTTTCCCCAAGGATACGCTCGCTCTCGTACGCACGGCCCAGGACTTCAAGTCGCCTGTCCGCCTGGTCGAGACCGTTGTCGACGTCAATGACAAGCGCAAGCGCGCCATGGCTGACAAGGTCATTGCGTCCTGCGACGGCGATGTATCCGGCAAGACCATTGCGGTACTCGGGCTGACCTTCAAGCCGAACACGGATGATATGCGCGAGGCGCCGAGCCTCGAGATCATTCCGGCGCTGCAGGAAGCGGGTGCGCGTATCAAGGCGTTCGACCCGGCCGGCACCGTCGAGGCCGAGCACATGTTCACCGAAGTGGAGTTCACGTCCGGGCCGTACTTCTGTGTCGAGGGCGCTGATGCCGTCGTCATCATCACGGAATGGAACGAGTTCCGCGCGCTGGATCTCTCCCGTCTCAAGGAGTCGATGAATGCTCCGGTCCTCGTCGACCTGCGCAACATCTATCCGCCGGAGGAAATGAAGGCTGCGGGCTTCAAGTATTCCAGCATCGGGCGGCCGAGCTAGAGCGCGCGATCGCGCGAACGAAATATCGACGCGTACACACGAAACGTGCCGGCGGGCACCGGAGGGGATTATGAGCCAGAAACCGTTTGCAGAACTTGCACCCAATACCTGGGAGTTCGAAAACGAGGCGCTGATCAAGCCCACCGGTTTTCGGGAATATGATGCGCGCTGGTGGTTCGGGCATTCCGGATCCGACAAGCCATCGGAACTCAACCTCTATGGCGTACAGGCGCTGGGCCTGGGGCTTGGAACCTTGATCCATGAGCTGGGTGTCGAGCCGAAGATCGTTGTGGGCCATGACTTCCGCAGCTATTCACTCTCGGTCAAGCAGGCGCTGGAAGTCGGACTGATGGCGGCGGGTATCGAAGTGCATGACATCGGTCTGGCCTTGTCGCCGACGGCTTATTTCGCCCAGTTCGACCTGGATATTCCCTGTGTGGCCATGGTCACGGCGAGCCACAACTCCAATGGTTGGACCGGCGTCAAGATGGGCGCAGCCCGCCCGCTGACCTTCGGACCCGATGAGATGAGCCGCCTCAAGGAAATCGTCCTCGGCGGACTGGGACAGTACCGAGACGGCGGCCGCTATGTGCGCGAGCAGGGTGTTGCCGAGCGGTTCATCGCGGATGTTGCCGCGGGCGTTGATATAAAACGCCCGCTCAAGGCCGTTGCGGCCTGTGGCAATGGCACGGCCGGTGCCTTTGTTCCGCAGGCTCTGCGCGCCATGGGTGTCGAGGTGATCGAGATGGATTGCCATCTCGACCATACCTTCCCGCGTTATAATCCGAACCCGGAAGACATGGAGATGCTGCACGCCATGCGCGACGCAGTGCTCGAGCATGGCGCCGATGTCGGACTGGGGTTCGACGGCGATGGCGACCGTTGCGGCGTGATCGACAATGAGGGTGAGGAAATCTTCGCTGACAAGATCGGACTGATGCTGGCGCGGGATCTCGCGCCGCTTTATCCGGGCTCAATCTTCGTTGTTGATGTGAAATCCACGGGTCTGTTTGCAATCGACCCGGTGCTGTCCGAACACGGATGCAAGACGGATTACTTCAAGACCGGCCACTCCTACATCAAGCGCCGTTCGAAGGAGCTTGGCGCACTGGCGGGCTTCGAGAAGTCTGGGCACTTCTTCCTGCAGGACCCGATTGGTCGCGGTTATGATGACGGTCTGGTGGCCGCGCGTGCCGTATTGCAGATGCTGGACCGCAACCCGGACAAGACGATGGCGGATCTGCGCCGCGCCCTGCCGGTCAGCTATGGCTCTCCCACCATGTCGCCGTTCTGCGCGGATGAAGACAAATATGGTGTGGTAGAGCGGATCGTCGCTGAATACCAGGCTAAGGCCGAGCGTGGTGAGCCCGTAGCCGGAAGAAAAATCGCATCGGTCAACACCGTCAATGGTGTCAGATTCTCGCTCGAAGATGGTGCATGGGGGTTGGTGCGAGCATCATCAAATACACCCAATCTTGTGGTTGTCGTGGAAAGCCCTAATTCGCGCGAAGACGTCGCATATATCTTTCGCGAAATTCGGTTGGGGTTGTCGCAATTTCCAGAGCTAGGTGAATTTGATCAAGAGTTATAATGTGGATTTCACATTATTTGGCGGGTTGTTCTCGTAAGAAGGCGGTTTTTGCACCAAATGTTTTTAGGGGTGAACTGGCCATACCTTAATAGCGCCCAGCGTGACCCCGTTGTCATCCCCAAGAACGGAAGGCCGCACACCTTACTTCTATCCACTAATCAATTCGCCAGGCTGACCTGCGGGCGGGTCGCCGGCAAAACCGCCATTATGGACCAGGCTCAAATCGCCGCTATCTTGCCTGCCTAGATGGGGCCGCTTCCAAACCACCTAAACACCTCGCTCGACGAGGGCAAGGGTGGCGCTCCCTGTCCCCAAGCGGGCCCGATCGTGAGGCGTCATCACCTGTGGACCTATGAACACGATGCGGGCCCGAGAAAGGTCCCAAGGTGCGTGCCTGTGCTATCATGCTGGCCCGAGAGGTTGTCTAGGTCACCGTCGTTCCCATCACGCATTCACCATCCAGATGACACATCATTGGCTATAGAGACCTCCGTCGCAGTTAAGCGCCATCTTGGCCTCGGCAGCGAGCGTTCATAGGGCGTTGTGTCTGATATCAGGCCTTTAACGGGCGCGGCGCAGATCTCGCGCATCCGCCCGGCCTCGACCCGGCCCCGTAATGAGGGGCAACAGACGAACCCGGGCATCACCGAGCAAGGGCTGAATCTCAATCAGGTCCAGTTGGCGCAGGTTCTTGGCAAATCCGAACACGATGGGAGGGGACAATGTCAGCCGATTGGCTATTTCCATCGCACCGGTCGGCCCGATCGCGTCTGGGAGAAGCACCTTGGAACAGCAGCGGAGTGGAATGCTCAAACCGAAAGCTTGAGTGAACTGGCCGGCATCGCGAACCATCGCATCCAGCGGGCACCGGACATGATAAGGCAGGACGGCCAGTGGCTAGGTTTCGACGAAGGCTTCGCTCATGCATCACTTTTACCTAAGAAGGTAGATATCAGCCTACGCATTTACCAGTGACGAGTTTAATACAGCGCAATTCCCGCGAAAGGCGGACTTAGCATTTCAAAGCCGCCTGATGCCCCGGCACGACTCGCGTGATTGTTGTCGCCGCAGGGCGATGTTAAGTAGCTTGTGCACCCATTCGCTCAGGTTTTTTATAATCCTTCTTTCTGCCACAATATCGCGCCGGGCCTTGATCCGATATTTCCCCTGGCTCACAAAGGCCGATGACGTTGGACCTACCATGCAGTTTCCAAAATTCTCCTATCGTCCGGAGATTGACGGCCTCCGCGCCTTGGCGGTTCTGACGGTCATCCTCTTCCATTTTAATGTCAGCGGATTTGCTGGCGGCTCTATCGGGGTCGATGTCTTCTTCGTAATTTCCGGCTATCTGACACTTGGCTGACCGGGGTGGAGATCGAGGAACAGAAATTCACCTAATAAGCGCTTCTACGCGCGGCGGGTCCGGCGCATTCTGCCGGCGGCGACCGTGTTGACTATCATCATCCTGATCGCGGCGGCCTTCACCTATTCGCCCTCCACCTATAATGACGTCGCGCGGTCGAGCATTTTCGCCCTGCTCTCCATGGCCAATATCGATGCCTGGCTGTCTTCAGGCTATTTCGAGGCCGACGCTTCCATCCGCCCCTTCCTGCACTATTGGTCGCTGGGTGTTGAGGAGCAGTTCTACATTATCTGGCCGCCGCTGATCATCGCCTTCTCCCTGATCCGCAGCTGGAAATTCCGCCTCGGCCTGGCCATCGCCTTCATCCTGGCTTCGCTCGCCCTGTCGCATTTTTTCACGGCCAGCCATCCCTCTGCCGCCTTCTATCTGATGCCCTTCCGCGCCTTCGAGTTTGCCATTGGCGGCCTGGCAGCCACGTCGGTGATTGCCGGCCAACAGCCGATTGCCCGATCCAGTGCGATCCACGGTCTGGGCTATGCCTTGCTGGCCGGCGCGGTCTTCACCTTCAGCGAACAGACGCCGTTCCCGGGCGTCACCGCCCTTCTGCCCGTGCTGGGGGCAACGCTGTGCATAATGAGCCACCAGTCAAACCTGTCGCGCTGGATCACAGCCAGCGGACCGGCGGTCTGGGTCGGCAAGATTTCCTGTTCGCTCTATCTGGTGCATTGGCCGGTTTTTGTATTCCTGGAAGCCCCGATCGAGGCCCGGCTGTTCGAGGCCGGCTTGCCCCATGCCGAAAGCCTGGTCTGGGTGGTGCTGCTGGCGCTCACCACGCTCTTGTCCATCATCCTCTATGAGGCGGTGGAACAATCCTTCCGCAATCGCGGCTGGGAACCGGCCCGGCTCAGCTCGAACACAGCTGTCGCCTCGGCCCTCTTCATGCTGTTGACGGCCGCGATCGTCGTCGTGCCGTCCCTCATCCAGAACGAGCGCCGGGCTGCGGCTGCTTTGGCTCAAAGCACGATATTGGATGATGACAGCAACGCGCTCGACCTGTTCGCTAGCGCCCAGATCAATCGCTACCAGGAAATCGAAGAGGATGCGCTGTGCGAAGGCCGGCAAAACTTCTGCGTCCTGGGCGACGCCTCGGAAACGCCCCACGTGGCGATCATCGGCGACAGCCACGCGCGCCATTATGGCAGCTTGCTTGCGCATGTCGGTCGGGCTCGCGGCTTCTCGGTGCAACGCGTGTCCCTGACGGGCTGCTCTCCGCCCTTCAGACTGCAGGCCATCACTGACGGGGTCGATGTTCTGGCGGGGAATTGTGTGCCTTGGTACACGCGCTTCCCGACCAGTACGATCGAGAACCCGGACATCGATACCATTGTGATGGCTGGGCGCTGGGGGCTCTTCTCAGAAGAAACCCAGCCGAGAATGCACCCGACCCCTCAGCGCTGGCCGGTGGTTGACGGCCTGGAACCCCCGACCAATCAGGCGGAGGCCCGGATTACCTTCGAACGCTCCTTCCGGCAGACCATGGATGAAATCACGGCCGCCGGGAAATCGGTGCTGATCATGGGACAAGTGCCCTACTTCAATATTGATGGCCAAACCCTGGAACGCTGCTCCCCCGATTCGCCCTCCGGCTGGTCGGTGTCTGAATGCGGGCAGTTCACGCGTGAGGATGTTCTGGTTCGCCAGTCCTTCTTTGAGGAAACGGCCAGAACGATTGCAGCCGAATACCCGAACGTTCATTTCGTCAGTGCTGTCGATGTCCTCTGCCCGCAGGAACAGCAATACTGCTACTCGCACTTCAATGGCGTTGGCATCTATCGGGACCGCAACCACCTCACACCCTACGGCTCCGTGGCCCTGGGCCGCCTGATCTGGCCGGCCATCGAGGCGGCGATCGGACCTGATGACTAGGACCTGTACCCAAAAACAGGAGTCTCAAATTAATCGAAGTGTGATGAAAGATTTCCAGAGATGAGAAGCCCTCAATGGCGTGCTTCGATTTAAGAGATGTGGAGTTAGCGATCATTGAGCTTTTGCTTCCTAACGTGCGTCGCGGGGTTGCGCGTATTGATGATCACGAGGTGCTCAAAGCGTTTCTTGTGGGAGCCTTGGCGCGACTTGCCCGGGCGCTGTGGTCCCTACACAATGGCGTGTAATCGTTACAATCGTTGGGCCAAGGCAGGCGTATGGCTGAACATCTTCAAGGCCTTGGCCGATCGCCCGTTGCAATCCATGGCCCTGATCTATGGCTCAATCACCCGTACGTACCAGCTGCTGCCGGTGGAAAAGAGGAAACGGATCACCTTATTGGCCGTTCTCGAGGAGGACTGAACACCAAGATCAATGTGGCCGTTGACGAGGCTCGCTTGCCGATCGTGATCTGCCTGAGTGCCAGCCAGGCCACCGAGAAGGCCACCCTGCTGGATCCGCCTGAAGCGCTTCAGCTCACCCGCCATGTGGTGGCCGACCGGGGCTATGATGCCCTTGCCATCGTGGAGCGCATCTAGGCATTCGGCGCAGGCGCCATATCCCTACTCAGGGTAGATAGGAATATGTATCGATAACGAGAGTGCGCAGAGCGTTAGTTGAAGAGGTCAAATATTTCCGACCCATCGCAACACGCGTCGACACGCTCGCCAGAAGGTTTCTCGCGATAGTGGTCCTCGCCTCAGCCAGGATATGGATCAGACATTGTGAATCCACGACCCAGTTGTCGTTTCTCCGGACGTTGTTCATCTGGCCGAGCCTTTTGGCTAGCGATAGCAGGCGCCTGCGGCATCACGCAGCGCCATCATCTCATGCGACCCAAACGCTTCCTTGACCCTAGTCGTATAGGTGGGGTGGCGGCGGATGACTTCGCTGACGCCGGTCCTGATAAGCTGTTCTTTTTCCTGACCGAAACTGGCCGTACGGACGTGGAAGACATAGCTCCACGGCGTGATCAGATTTGACCAGCCAGCCGACTCAGCGCGCATGCAGAAGTCATTTTCCTCGCCATAGCCGCGAGGGAAAGCGTCTTCGTCGAACAAGCCGATCTCTTCGATCAGTCCAGCTCGGATATACATGCAAAAGCCCGATCCGGTTGGAACCGCGACGGGATTGAGGCTGCCCGTTGCCTGAAGGAGCGTTGCGGCAAACTCGTCGGGCTCCATCCATGCCGGGCAGGGATTGGCCACACCCTGTTTGGGGAAGGAGAACGCTCCGGCGTTGTCGCTCATCGCTGTGACCGTGCCGACCTTTTCGGTGCGGCGGGCCGCTAATTGCAATCCGTCCAGCCAATTGGCGGTCACGCGCGCATCACTGTTCAACAGAACAATGTCCGAGCCTTCTCTCATTCGAATGGCGAGATTGATCGACCTCGTATAGCCCAGATTCTTGGTATTGGTGACGGCAGTGATGTGATCCTGATCGGCAACCCCTTCCAGCAATTGTGCAATTCGGGGGTCGGTACTGGCATCATTCACCAGGATGGCGCGATACCCGCCCTTCGGCGTGTGGTCCAGCAGTGCAGCCAGGCAATCTGCGAAGGCCTCTGCGGCGTTGTAGATGGGAATGACAATGGTCGGCTTCGTGAGCGGGGCGCTCAGGGCAGGTTTGGCACCGGTCAGAATCTTTTTGTAGGCCTTGCGCAGACTGTTCTGCAGCTCTTCCTGGGAAAAGCGGGCCTCCACAAATCTGCGTGCGGCCTGTCCCATCTGGAACACGCGCTCCGGTGAAGCAGCGAGAGATTTCATCGCATCGGCCAAGGCATTGATGTCGCGATATCCAACCAGCAGACCGGTTTTGCCATCCTTGATCACTTCGGGAACTGCACCCCAGTGATAGGCGATCGTCGGCTTTCCGGCGGCGGCGGCCTCGGCAATCGTCCGCCCAAAGGATTCGGCAAACTCGGATAGGCTGAGCAATACGTCCAATTCGTCCATAGCCAGTTGCGGGCTTTCCCGATAGCCGACGAATTTCAGATTGTCCGGCAGGTCGCCTAAGGCGATTTCTTCCATCCACGCCTGGGTTTCCGGACGTTCCGGGCCCACGACGATGAATTCGGCATTGCCGAGTTCATGACCGTGGCGCCGAACGGTTTCGACGAAATCCGCGACGCCTTTCTTGGGCAGATTGCTGCTGACAATCCCAAAGCGGATCGTCGCTTTCGGCTGGCCGGCCGGCGTGAAGGCGTCCGCGGTAACGGCATTATAGGCCAGGAAGGTCTTGCCGGGCTTGGCGAAGGTTTGCGCGGTCGCGTTGGAATTGGCGATGATGGCATCATTGCGCTGGAGGACGTTGGCGATGATTTCCGAGGCGGTCTGACCGATCTGGTTACACAGCCCCTCATCCATCGTCACGAGTTCACGCGCATGGGTCACGGTTCTGACACCAAGGCGGCGTGCCGCTTCCAGGGGTTCGATCAGGGTGATCGTATTGGCGTGAACCGCGCTGATCTTATGGTCCAGGATGATCTGTTCGAAGCACAGGGTCAGGCGTTCGATCGGCTCCCGGTCCTCGCGCCATTGCGGATAGGGCAGGACGTAAATGCCGGTCACATGCGGCAGGATATCTGCGATATAATCCGGATTATTGCCACTGGGCAGCGTAACGACGAGATTATAGCCCAGTCCCTCAAACGCCCGGATCACGTCCAGAAGGCTGCGTTCTCCACCATAAAGCTGGTGCCCGGAGATGTGCGCGCAAAGAAGCAGGCTGAACTGGTCGGCATCCACTTCGGCCTGGCCGGGCAACCATTGACGCTGAACATTCTGGTCAAGCAGGCGCGCTGCCCTCAGGCGGCTGACCTGGAGGCCTTCCACCGGCGCCGGAATTTTACCTGTGGCCAAAGGTGTTCCCGCCGCCGAAACGTCATAACCCTCCAGAGCCGACTGGACAGCCTCCAGATAGGCGGTGCCGAATTGCTGGTCGGGTTCCAAGTATGTGCCTTCGGCCCATTCATTCCAGGCATTGATGAAAAGCAGGCTCTCTGAAGACGGGTTATGGGCGTCTTCCTGGCGCAGTATATTGCGGAGCCATCCCCGGAATTTCGGTGGCGTCGCACCCTGGAAAATCCGGGAAGCAAAATGCCGGCGGGCCGTATTGTCCCAGGCCATCATGGCGCCGCGGTGCACCGGCCAGGGATAGCCTTCTTCAAAACGTTCCAGATCGCCGTCGATAACTGCGTCATAGCTGAAGAGTTCGCCGCCAAACTCCGGGTGAAGATCCGCAACCATGTCGCGGATATCCTCTCGCGCTGCTTCGTGCGGCGGGAAAAGCACGTAGGAATCAAGGCCGTGCTCATAGGGCTGGCCTTGCAGGGTTTCCAGGCCGAAGCGGACGGCGCACAGATGGATTTCGCCCAGGCCAGCCTTGCGGCACTCATCGCGCCAGCGGTCTGCGACCCGGCGCCAGTCGGGGATGTTGCTGATCCTGTAGACGACCAAAACCGGCTTGCCTTCATGCCGGATGTATCGCGGATCCCGCATCATCGGGATGATGTCCTGGATGAAGGCCAATGTGCCTTCCGGCGAGTAATCCTGCTGCAGCAGGACGTGCCGGTGCTGACCATCCCAGTTTCGCGACCAGTTTTCATTAGCCCAGCAAATGCAGAACGGGAAGTCCGGCTTGCCCGATTCGAGCATCTGCTCGATCGGCCGGTTCAGTAGTTTGCGGCCATTGAACCAGTAATAATAGCAGAAACCGTGCACACCGAAGGCGCCAGCGAGTTCGGCCTGCGCTTCCTGCGTCTCCGGATTGCGCAGGTCGTAATAGCCGAGGCGCTCCGGGATGCGCGGTTGTTGATGGTGCCGGAAAAGAGGTCGCGCACGCGTGACGTTATTCCATTCCGTGAAGCCTTTGCCCCACCAGGCGTCATTCTCCGGTATCGGGTGATACTGCGGAAGATAGAACGCGATGGGTTTGACGGTCCGTTTGCTCGTGGGCGCGGTCATCGGTGCGGGCGGCTTTCGTGGGGCTGAGTTAATTGGAAATCGAATGGATGCGGAGACTCGCGTGCGAGGCCGCTGTCGACAGGATTAGGCTGAGAATCTGGCGTCCGCCGACCCGCTGATGGAGGTTTCCGTCATGGGCCTCGACGAGGACTTCAACCGGTGTGATCCGGGCCGCTGCGAGGGCTGAAAGCAGCAAGCCCTTAATCCACAGGCAGGGGCCATCCGGAATGACAATGTCTTCCGGAATGGGCGCGTCCAGATTGGTCCGGGCATTGAAACGGTTGCACAAATTGGCGATCGCGGGTTGGTCCAGCAGATTGGCCGGCGACAGGGTTGTGTAAGCCAGGAGGCCGCAATCGGGATCCTGCGCAAAAGCTGCAGACGGGTCGAATGGCGCATAGGGCCGCGGTAGTCCTTCAGCGCCGGGCACCCAGCCGACTTGCCTGTAGCCGGCCAGAACGCCGCCCTGTGCCAGATGCGCGAACATCACCCCGGACGCGGCGGTTTCATGGCAGATCAGAACCGCAAATCGTTTGCCAGTGACACTGGTCCTGTAACGGCCGAAAAACTCGTCGATTTCCGCTTCGATATGCGACGGACACAGAAGGATCAGGTCGAACGCACAGCTCAGGCTTGCAAGCCAGGCACCGGCGCAGGACGCATCCGCGCGCGTGGCGAGCTGCAGGATGATGGCGGTGTCGGACTGCGGAGCTTCGGCTTTCAGGTCGAACAGGTCCGGAAGTGCCATTGTCCGCAGGGGCGAGCGCTGAGAGTGGGCGGCATTTCGTTTTGACCGGGACTCGGCTGCGGGCAACCGACCCTCCGAACGGCCGGTTTGCACATAGTGCAAAAGCGGATTCAGGCCGGACTCACGGACGTCAGCATTGGTGCTCAAATACCAGGCTGACTGGAAATGGGGATTTGGGTCGAGTTCCAGGCCCGCTGGGTCCGCGAGGTAGTGGGACAGGGGGTCGGTTTCCCCTTTCGCCAAGGCCGGCGCCTGTTTCAGATAGTATTCGGGGTTGAAGAATTTGTTGGGCGCACGGCCCTCTTTCCAGCCGGACCGGAGGAAGTGCACTAGGGCCGGGGTTCCGCTTTTGGCCACATCCGGATTCTTATCCATATACCATTGCGCATCGAAAAGCGGATGAGGGCTCATCCCCTGCTGGGCCCCCGTCTTCAGATAGTGTTCCACATGGGTCTGTTCTTCGGGCGAGTCGGAATGCCCGCCTTGCGCCACGTACCACTCAACATCGAACAAGGGGTGAGGTGAACGACCTTCGCGGGCGCCGTGCGCCAAATAATGTGCCAGCGCCGTGTTCACGCCCGGCTCGACATCGGCGTAGCGGGCGCAATACCAGTCAGCGTCGAACAGTCGACTGTCGAGAATGATATCAAAGCGGCCCTGTAGCTCCGCATCGGTAGTCGGACGGCGCGTCAGAACCCGCTTCAGCCGCCGCGCCAAACGACGGGCTGGGCTTGGCTTGGTGTTCGTTGCTGCAGGTGAGGGCAATGGCTCGGCCAAGCTGATGGGCGACGTGTTCGGACGCGAGGCAATCGTATCAGCCTGGCTTCGCAGTCTCCTGATCTCAGCCAGTATAGCCGTCAGCGTTTCTGCATTTGCATCGGCCGCAGCGGCGCGGTCCGCTAACGCAATATTCTCGCGGACAAGCTGATCATATTCGCGATTTCGTGTTTTGAGCAGTGCTTCCAGGTCAACGGCACGGGCCCGGATCTGGTCGAGTTCGATTTTCTGCGAGGAGGACAGCGCCTGGCTTTCGTCGAATCCTGCATTCAAATCCGCGATCGACTGGTCAGCGCTCAACCTCTGCCCGCGGAGTCGTTTGATGCGAAGCGCATGCGCATTACTCTTGGCTTTTCCCGGCATAGACAGGCCATTCCAATCGGGGCGGACGGTGATTCCAGCTAAACTCATCGGCCCGGCACGCCCCCGCTGTCCGGCCGCGATCTTTTGTCATGCACAAGCACTGCGTGTTGTGTCCGCGTTGCAGATGTAGGCAGGAATAAGCGCCATCTGGCAGGCAGGTCAATCCGCCGGAAGTCTTCCGGGCTGAGGTTTTTCCGTATCGGGTTATGTACGGGATTGTGCGGTTGTCACTCGAAACGAGCGGTGGGCTGCCGTTATTCTGCCGGGAGGCGGTATTCAGACCTTTGTTTTATTCGTCAAGACCGGATAGTCAAAAGGGGGAATCCGTGTCGAAAATAGTGGGAATCCATAGCGATGCCGAAGCCGACCATTGTCGCGATCATGAAGAATGAATGCCCCTACATCCTTGAATGGGTCGCTTACCATCACGCCGTGGGGGTGACGGATATTGTCATCTACGACAATGGATCCACCGACGGTTCTTCAGAATTGATGTCCCGGCTCGCAGCGATCGGCGCCATCCGGCATGTGCCCTGGCCGGCCAGCCAGGAGGTGTCGCCTCAGGTTTCAGCCTACAAGGATGCCCTCACGCACTTGTCGCCGGACGATTGGGTCGTGTTCATTGATGCGGATGAATTCATTGTCCCTGTCCGGCATGACACGGTGCCTGAAGCGTTTGCTCAGATATTGTCCCGGGCGCCCGATGCGACGGCATGTGCTTTGAACTGGAAGACGTTCGGAACATCGGGGCAGGAAAAACGGGATGAGCGCCTCGTCATGGAGCGTTTTACACGCTGCGCGGAAGCTGGAAGATCGCCCAATAACTGCGTCAAATCCCTGGCGTTGGTCGGGGCCATCGAGACGCCGCACATCCACATTTGCCACATGAAATCCGGCTCATATGTCAAAGAAAAGGGCGAGCCTGTCGAAATCTATGGCAATGGCATGTCCCGCAGCGTTTCTCACGAAACGCTTCAGATCAATCACTACATGACCAAATCCCGCGAAGAGTGGGATGAAAAATAAGCGCGTGAAAATGCTAATCTCAACGACGCTCATGCGCAAAAACACGCGCGTTTGAACAAGGATTTGTTCGAACGGGTCAATCGAAATGAAGGTGCCTTTGATCGCATTCTCAACTTCACTCCGGCGACCATGCGCCTATTGGAATCCTCGGTATACAAAGCAGGCTATGCCAGCATGATTTTGGCTATTGAGTTCGAAGGGTAGACGTGCTTCACGTGTTTCCGATGGCCGTGTCGCGGGGCCGCGGAATTCTAATAGTCAATGCCGTCTGGCAAGGGGGGGGAGATGAGTTTGGGGCGCAAAACAGGCTCAACTGCCAAGGCGGGGCCCAAGCCGGCAAAGTCCAGCGGAAACCGAGCCTCGAAATCCACAAAACCCGCCACCGCTTCCGCGAAGTCGACAGGCCGCCCCCCGGCAAAGGAGTTGGCTGCCATCAAGAAGGCGCCGGCGCAGACCACCGGTTCGGCGACGCGAAGCGCGCGATCACGCTCTAGGACCGCTACGCCGCCCGAGGCGTCCACCACCCAATCTGCTGAAATTGCTACCCAAACCCCGGATATGTCGCGCATTCGGCATATAATCGTGGCGGGCATGCACCGGTCCGGAACTTCTGCTCTAACATCGGCACTGTCGTCCTCCGGCATCTATTTGGGGGACGACGATGAGTTGAGCGGCAAGTCTTGGGAAAACCCCCAAGGTTTCTTTGAGCGGATTGATATCCGCGCCGTTAGTGACGAAATACTTCTAGGTTCCGGTGCTGATTGGTGGAAGGTCAGCGGTTTCGATCCGGAAAACTCTAATCATGCATCGCTCCTGGATGCACGTCGGCGTCTGAGGCGAATCGTTGATGGTTTGAATGCGAGCGAACGCTCGTGGGTCGTCAAAGAGCCCCGGATGAGCTTGCTTCTGCCCGTTTTGCGCGGAAATTTCACCAATCCGTTGATTCTGATTTGCTGCCGCCACCCGGTTGAAGTTGCACGATCGCTCCGTCGTCGGAACGGGTTTCCTATGCGGGCAGGCCTTGCCTTGTGGGAGGCATATATGGTGGCCGTAGTTCGCCACGCGGCGCCGCTCCAGCATGAATTGATCCACTATCAGGAATTGCTGGACGAGCCGGAAACTGTTCTCTCGCGCATCAAATCAGCTCTCGGTGAGGCAGGTGATGTCATGGATATTGCGGCCGGTGCCAATGCGGTGCGTCGCGATTTGCGGCGCGAGACTGTGGAAGGCGGTAGTCATTTCGAGCTGAGCAAGGCCCAAAGCGCACTTTGGGATAAGCTGAAGTCTGGCAAGGCTTTCAAGACACTTCCGGTGCTTTCCGAAGAAGCCTTCACGATTCTCAAGGAATTCGAGGCGAATGAAGCCGAGCGTCTGGCCCTCTTGAAAGAGGTGCAGACTGCCCGTTCCAGCGCGTCCGAGCTCCGCCAGCGCTTGAATAAGGAAATGGCGAAGGCCTCCAGCTTTCGGCGTGAGACCCTGGAGCTAAAGGACAAGCTCGAAGGCAAAGAGGGCGCAGAAGGGGCGTCACGGGCTGAAGGGAAGGTAGAAGCCGAGGCGGCCCAGGCAGAGGCTGAGCGTCGGCGTATCCGTTCGCAGACGATGGAAACGGATCTGTCTTTCGCTTCCGGTGAAAGCAGCGCTAACGATCTGTTCGTTGCGGACTACATAAAGCGTTTTGAGTCCCAAGCGGCGTTCAATCGGGAACTGCATGAACGGTTGTCTCAGCAACGCGAGCGGTATGCGGCGGCAGCGGAGCAGCTGGACGCTAGCCGTAAGGTGATTGAGTCGCATCAAGCTGAACTGGATGCGCTCCGGGCGCAGGTGCATGACCTGGAAGGCGCGCAAGGGCAGCTGGTCAAAAAGCGCGATGAATTGACAGATGCAGTCTACCTCAAGGACAAAGAACTAGCCGAACTTAAATCGAAACATGATGATGCGTTGCAGGAAGTCAATGCGCTCAAGGCGGCGCTACAGGATCTGGATGTATTGGCCAACAACCTAAAGGTCCGGTTGGAGGCAAGCGAGCAAAGAGCCGAAGCTCAGGCAGCAGAAATCGGTGCAGCGCATTCCCAACTGGATGTGACGCGGAAGGAATTGGCTGCTTGGCAGGAGCAGGCGCGCGAGTCCACCATTCGGGCTCAGACCGTCGAAGAGCAATCGGAAGCGCTCTGGGAAACCATTCAGTCACAGGCCCAGGCCGATGCCGAAGTTCAAGAGGCGCTGCACGCCTCGACGCACAACCTGGTGGAAACGCGCAAAGAACTGGGGCGAATGCGAAAGTTGAGACGCGAGGGGCTCGACGAGATTGTCCGTTTGAAGGCAAAGGTCGTCTCGGCTCATCAGGACATGCAGAAGGCGAATGCAGAGCGGAAGGCCTTTAAGAATGAACGCAATGACGCCATTCGCGTGTCTAGGGCGAAAGAAGACGCGGCCAAGCTAGAATTCACGGCACTCACGCGCCGTGTGAGGCAGGCGGGTGACCGATTGGCGGCTGCAGTGGAATTGCAGAAATCGGCCAAGCCGCGTTGGCCGCTCGACCGGCGCGTCGCGGAACGTCGAAATTTTCTGCTCCTCACCTCACTCTTCCGCCCGGACTGGTATCTGCGCCAAAACCCGGATGTAACGGCAAGCGGCATCAACCCCTTTGACCACTACATAAAGGCTGGTGGACGGGAATTGCGAAGCCCGCATCCTCTTTTTGATGCGCGCTGGTATGTCCAGCAGCTGCAACAGCGTGACGTCAAACTGCAGCGGACACCGCTTGAACACTATTTGATGCGGGACGGTGGCCATGATGTCTCGCCTCATCCCTTGTTTGACCCTCGGCACTATGAGGGCCAGGCCCCGGGGGTGCAGGAATCGCCGTTCACCCTGCTTGAACACTACGAACTTGTTGGTAGTGTTGCGCAACTTGATCCGCATGCTGAGTTTGATGCGAAATTTTACGCAGCTCGCTATGCAGATGTGGGTCGTGTCGGCATAAACCCGTTGGAACACTATGTTCGCGCGGGTGACAAGGAGGGGCGCAAGCCGAATGCGCGTTTCGATCCGAAGGCATATTGGGAGCAGTTTCCCGAATTGAAGGACCCGGGAATAACGGCGCTGCAGCACTGGGTTCTTGCTGTAAGACAAGGGCGGCAGTCTTCTAAATAGCTCTATGGTTCCTGTTTCTTGCAGGGGAAGCGGACCAAATTGACTGTGACATGTTGGGGCAAAAATGATCAATATGAAGAGCTTGGATGCCATCCGCTCGAGCGGCATCTTCGATGACAGCTGGTATCGAGAGCAATATAGTGACGTCCATCCCAAGGTCGATGCTCTGGAACACTATCTGCGCGTCGGGTGGGTGACCCGACGCAAACCTGCGTGCGACGTCGAGATCCGGCTGCCGGAGAAGGGTGATGCGACATCAGGGGACGTTGTAGAGCGTGCAACCTTGGCATTGCTCGAAGCCGTGAATGCGCGTCGGACCAGTGGTGTGTCGCCGGCTCCTAGGTCCATGGATGCCCCGTCCGGGGCTGGGAACCGGGGCCCTGCCGTGCGTTTCCGGTTTGCCGAACCAAATTGGCCGACTGCGATGGAAATGCCTCTCGTTTCCGTCATTGTACCCGTGCACAATGCACTTGAAGACGTCAAGCTGTGCATGAACTCACTCATCGAAAATACGTTCAGCACAGTTGAGCTGATAGTCATAAATGATGGCTCCGAGGATGACACCTCGAACTGGCTCGTCGAATTTGCGCGTCGGCATGACCATGTGAAACTCACCCGGCACATCACGGCCCAGGGCTACACCCGAGCCGTTAATGCAGGCGCGACCCAGGCGTCCGGCGAATATCTGATCATTCTCAACAGCGACACGATCCTACCCCCTTGCTGGCTCGAGCGCTTGTGTGCACCACTGCTCCAGGATCCGAGTGTCTGCGCAGCGGGTCCTGTTTCGAACGCCGCGACCTGGCAATCCGTTCCCGATATCAAGGCCAAGGAAGGCGGTTGGGCCGTCAATGACATGCCGTTGGGAATGGATGTTGTGGCTGTGGACAGGTTGTTGCAGCGCAATGCCCTAGGCTTGAAGTCGGAACCCGTCGATCTGCTCAACGGGTTTTGCTACGCCTTCCGCCGTACAACCTTCAATGAGTTGAACGGTCTGGACGGGCAGGCCTTCCCGTCAGGGTACGGCGAAGAAACCGACCTGTTTATGCGCCTCAAGAAGATGGGCGGCAAGGCGGTGATTGTTCCGAATCTCTTCGTATACCACGCCAAGTCCAAGAGTTTTGGTGTGGAACGCCGCAAGAAGCTGTCGGCTCATGGCAATGAGGTTCTCTACAGCCGCTACAGCAAGGAGTCGATTGTTGACGCCTCGAAGTCGCTTCAGAAGTCACCCCTGCTTGCCGTTGTTCGGGATCGCTTGCGAGCAGCGCTTCAGGAAGTCCCAATTCCCTATTCAAAACCGTCGCTGAAAATCAGCTTTCTCCTCCCGGTCCGGCCAGGCGGTGGTGGCGTCCATTCTGTTATTCAGGAAGCTGAGGGGCTGAGTTCCCTTGGGCACAAGACCCAGGTGATCATTCCCGAAGAGACGATGGAACAATACCGTAGCTACTATCCCGGGCAGAAAGATGCAGGCTTGTTCGAGACTTTCAAGACGGATGCCGACTTGCTGTCATTCGTCGAACAGTCAGATGTCGTCGTAGCCACTCATTTCAAGTCTGTTCGCATGCTCAAGTCGGTTCAGTGCCAAAACCGCGACATTCTGTTTATGTATTATGTCCAGGATTACGAGCCCTGGATCACCAGTCCGGACTCCAGTGATTTCGTCGAAGCCTACGCGTCCTACGGCGAGCTCGACAATTGCGTGTTAGTGGCGAAGACCAACTGGATCTGCCGGATGATCGATCGTTTCCATGGCGTTCCGGTCCATAAAATCGCGCCAAGCATCGAAACTTCGATCTACAACATGAACGGTCGGATCGAGGACGATCGTCACATCAGAATTTCGGCCATGTTGCGCCCGAAAACACCGCGTCGGGGCCCACAAGCCACGATCGACGTTCTCGCTGGCCTCGCCCGTCGCAATATTCCGAACCTGTCCATCGAGGTTTTTGGTTGCAGTGACGGAGATCTGGAAGGTCTGGATCTGCCGCGTGGGCTGATTATGAGAAATGCGGGCGTCTTGGTCCGCGAGCAAGTTGCGAGCCTGCTCAAACGCAGTGATCTCTTTATCGACATGTCGACCTACCAGGCCTTTGGCCGGACTGCTGTTGAAGCGATGGCATGTGGATGTGTCGCAGCAATTCCGGAAGAGGGGGGCGGCACGGAATATTCTATTAGTGGCACGGCGGCCTTGCCGCTACCGACACTTGACACCTCTGCCAGTGCCGATCGCATCGTGGCCTTGCTGGAATCGCCCCGCCAGTTTCGTCAAATGAGGGATTTAGCGGTTTTAGCCGCCACTCAGATCATCAAGTCAAAGGCTGCGAACAGCTTTGAGAGCGTAATCATGCGGCAGATGATGTAGGTTTCCGACCGGAAGCATCTATTGGCGTTTGCCTGTGTGAAAATGCCGAAGTCTGGCGGCAGGCAAGCCCATCGCCTTGCCGCAGGCTTCATAGTCGGCATCGGTCAGGTCTTCCTCGCGTCCTCGAACGCTCAAGGTTTCGAGCGCGGCGACTAGGTCCAGATCGCAATCAACGAGAAGCTCGGACACATCCGTGTGCTCCAGTCTGATTTGCGCTTTTGGGGGCGTCTCGGGCAACACGGGTTGCTCGAGGGATTTGGTCATTTCCATCCATGGAAATAGCCGGTCCATTCGTACCATGATGTCCCAATTATTCCCCAGAATATTTTCGACCAGCTCTTCATGCAGCTGAACCTTAGAACCCTGGAGCCCGAATTTGGTGTTCAGTGCGTTGAAATAACTGATTAGCGCCTGCGAATCCGGGTGGAGGCGACCGGAATGCTGCGCCAATCTCGTGCGCCGGAAATTTTGTAGAACCTGCATCTGTTCCGCTGAGAGCGAGGTGTTAACACTCTTATCGTGAAGCGATATTTTCTGGTTTCCGGTGATCAGTCGAAGACGCTCCTCGAAGTCCTTAACGGAGGATCCATCGACCAAGGTTTTCCGGGAGAATTGCACCGCAGTAATACTTCGGCACTGAGGTGATTTTGCCCAGCTCATGAAGGGCCTTTGCAGGGACCTTCTATAGGTGTTGGGATCAGGAATAATGTGATCGCCTTTGATCACTTGCTGCAGCGAGGAGAGATACATGCTCGCCGGCGAACGGGCGTAAGCAACAATATGGCAGGCCGGGCGGCCGAGACCGTGGTCCTCGAGGAAGTCAACCACGTCTTCTGCCAGCAGCACATAGAAGTTCTCGGCCGAAATGATCACAAATTCCGGCTTTTCCTTCCTAATTCGTTCGCTCAGGGAAGCCAGATGCTCGCGGACCTCGGCGACGGCATTGTCAAAGCCAGATCGCATATTGCGGCCGAACAGGCCCGCATAATTGAAGTGCCCCCCCCTAGCGCGCGGAGCATCATACATGAGACCTTGTTCCATCAGGAGCTCACGTGCTTCGTGTAGCGCGACCTGGATAGACGTCGAGCCGCACTTGCCGTCACCAATGTGCAGTATGAAATCGGTCATTCGGGCCTTTCAGAAACGTCTCGTGTGTCTAGCTGCCTGGATGTTCTAGATCAATAAGGTGGCCGCAGGCATCATTGATCTGGCGGATTTGCTCGGCCGTGAGACGATCCTTGAAAGTCGTCCGGCCCAGCTTGTCATTTGGGGTTGTTGGCGCGCGGTAGGGGGTCGGCGAATTACGCTCCCGTTTCAAGAATGTGAGGGGTTCCTGCGCCGCATCCACATTAATGTGCTTTTCGATCATCTTGAAGACGTTTTCGCTGCCCTCTTTGACAAGATCTTCATAGCGAAAGCGCAAGACCCGCTCCGGGCCCAGTTTGTCCTCAAGCATCAACATGCTTTCCGTGTGGCGCTTCCAGACGTTGATGCAGCGATCAATCTCGTTGGAATAGACCGGAATCCTCAGATAAGACGCTACGCAGGAACGCGGGTCCCGAACCACATGAAGGAATTTCGCCCTGGGTAGGGATTTGGAGATGAAATTTAGACAATCCGGTGAGTGGGTATCGGCATAGCCCGGGTTCTTGTCGCCATAGGCTCGAATGATGGGGTCAACCGAATCGCCGCCGTTAGAAGAGCAGCCCAAATTGTCAATGTTGACGTGGTTCTTGTAGAAATTTTGGAACTGTTTAGCGTAGGCCTTTAGCATGAAATCGCGGAGCGGCTCCCGCAGCGGATGTTCCGGTAGGAGTTCGGACGGCTCTCTGGTTCGCCGCCGGATGTCATTTGCAAAACTCCAGAACCGCAATTCATTGGTTATCATGACTTGCGGATGGCTGTTCAGCAGTGTGGTTAGAAAGGTGGTTCCCGAACGTGGGGCGCCCGCAATGATGACCGGGGTCGCGTCTTGGGCGAAGTGAGGCTTTGTCGATTTGGACATAAGGGTCTAGGTCTGTTGCAACTTGCGAAGGTCGTGGTAGTGATCGATTGCGGTTTCGATATCGCCCAGGAAAATGATGTGACCATCATCCAGAACGAGTGCCCGTTTACACTGACTCCGCATAAGTGAAAGATTATGTGTCGCCAGAACGATGATGCTCGCGTGTTCGATCATTTCCTCCAAACGGGTCCGCGCTTTGGCCAGGAAGGCGGAATCACCCGCCCCCAGCCATTCGTCCAGTAAGAGGATATCGCTGCGTATTGTGGTCGTGATGGCAAATGCGAGGCGCAGCGCCATACCGCTCGAATAAAGCTCGATGGGCTGGTGGATCCAGTCCCCCAGTTCGGAGAATTCGAGTATCTCCGGAACCACCTTGTCGATTTCGCTGAAGCTGATGCCCAGCATGGCCCCACGAAGGAAGATGTTTTCCAGGCCCGTCGCATCTTTCTGAAAACCAAGCTGCGCATTGAAAATCGCGGCTATGGAACCTTCGATTTCCAGTCTTCCCGATACAGGCGGATAAACGCCGGCAAGTGTCTTCAGCAGGGTGGACTTGCCGGAACCGTTGCGGCCCAGCAAACCTAGACGATCTCCCGCGCTGAGTTCGAAACTGATGGAGTTAAGCGCGGCGAAACAATGGCTGCTTCCCGGTGTTCTCACGCTGGCGCGACGGATCGGATACTCAATCGTCAAGTCTTGCGCGCGAACAAAGGTAGGGGCTTTGGGGAGGCTGGTCTGCATGGCAATTTTCGACCTCATAGCCAATAAGTGACGCGGCGGCCGGCCAGCTGCAGGGCGATCACCCCCCCACCCAGCAAGACGACACTGATGGCCGCGGTTACGGCCCAGGCGATCGGATCTGGCGTGAAGCCCAGCAGGCCATCACGGAAAATGCGCAAAATATAGGCGAAGGGGTTCCAGGTCATGATCGCGCCGATTAGGCCCCCGATCGTTCCGCGTCCGCTTTCCGCAGTCCAGATGATCGGCGTGAAGAAGAAGCTCAGCCGCATCGCGGCTTCAATCAATCGGCCGAGATCCCGGAATCGCGCGCAAATCAGACCCAGCAGCATTGCTGATCCGAACGCGGCAAAAAAGAACAGCGTCATTGCCGGGATCACCATCAAAGCCAGCATGTTCGGGCGCCAGCCGAAGGCTGCTGCAATCAGAAGCGATGTGAATAGTTGGATCAGCATGAGATAGAAATTCCGCAACACGGCGGACATTACGAACACACTTCGGGCGGTCGGCATCTGCAGCAGGTATGACTTGGCATTGATGATTGTGTTGCAGCCACCGGTCACAGCGGTGGATATGAAATTCCAGGCCACAAAACCGAATAGCACGTAGGGCACATGGGTCTGGAAGGAGAGGCCCTGCAGTTCGCTCATCAGAACGCCGATACCTGCGGAGGTCATGCCGAAGGCCAGCATGATCCAAGCGCTGCCAATCCAGGTTCGCCGATGTTCAAGCTCAATCTGTTTTCGCGCCAAGTAGCTCCAGCCGCGGAAATTCGACAGCGCAGCGCCAACGTCGTCCAATACATACAAAGACATTTTGATTCCACGGCATGAGTCAGGTTAAGGGCGGGTTAGCCCGATAGTCGCGTCGCCATCCTAGACATGGCGCAGGTCCTATCAAGAGCTCTGCACCGCGGAAAACTGAAAAATGCTAAATTCTGTCTATTTTACGATTTGCTCAAAAAATTACCTCGCTTACGCGCTGACGCTCGGTCGGTCGCTGGAAGCGAGCGATCCGGCGGCTCGATTGATCATTTTTCTGGCTGATACTCCGCCGACGGATGAAGAGGCGGAACTAATCCCTTTCGAGTGGATTGATGTTGCCCAATTGTCGATTCCGACCCTGGCTGACATGCAGATCCGCTACTCGGTCATGGAGTTCAACACGGCGATCAAAGCCGCTTGTTTCCAATATGTTTTCGATGAACTCGGCCATGATGGGGCGATTTATCTGGATCCTGATATCTACGTGTTGCGTCCTTTGGAGCATGTTGAAGCGGCCCTGAAGGATGGGGCAAATGCGGTCCTGACGCCTCACTCTATGGCGCCGCTCAATGATGGCGGTGACCCGGACGATCTGCGCCTTCTGCGGACTGGTACCTATAATCTGGGCTTTCTGGCCTTGCGGCGATCGGAACCGGTCAGCGCATTTCTGAGATGGTGGCATGACCGTTTGACGCTGGATTGCCGCGTCGCGCTGGATGAGGGGATTTTTGTCGACCAGAAATGGATGGACCTTGCGCCCTCCTACATCCCCGACAGCTTTGTTTTGCGACATCCCGGATACAACACTGCCTATTGGAACCTGTCGAGCCGGCCGGTGACGAAGTCGGAGACTGGATGGCTGGCTGCCGGCGAGCCGCTGCACTTCTTCCACTTCAGTGGAGTTATCCCGACAAACGGTCGTGTGTTTTCCAAACACCAAGACCGATTTTCCATCGAGACAATCGGCGAGCTGAGCGCGCTTTTGCAGACCTATCTGCGTTCCTTGCTCGATCAGGGGCATGTTGCATGGAGTGCTATTCCTTACGGGTTTTCTTTGTCGGGTGGTTGGGCGCGCGTGGATGCCACGGCTCGCGGTGTTTTCCGGCGTTTGCACCCCAGCATCGTAGATAGTGCTGCAATTGAATCGCTTGACCTCGATCAGGTGTGCAATGCCATTACCGATCAGCTCGACCACATGCCGGACGCGCCGATCACCCATTTCACTTATGAAATCTGGTCTGCGCGAACGGATTTGCGCAAAGCCTTTGATCTCGGCACCAGGTCCGGGCGAATCGGCTTCAATTCCTGGCTGCTGTCATCGGGTGCCCGCGAATACAAAATGCCAAAATCCGCCCTCGACCATTTGCGCGGTCGTCCAACGCAGGCCGATAGTAGGATGGGAGCGCATATACGACAATTGGGCTTTCGACGGGCGCTCATGCACGAAGTCTTGTCGCGCCGGCATTGGGTCAAGCCGGTCATCGAACGACTGCCGCAGACCTGGACGAAACGGGCCAAGGCTTGGTTTTCGGCTCGCATGGTGGCTCCGCAGGATTTTGGCGTTGAGACTGAATCAAAAAAGACTCGGGCGGCGCTTCGCCCCGAAGTGTCGGTATACGGGTATTTCGACGCGGAGAGCGGTCTGGGGCAGGCGGTTCGGTCGGAGATCCGCGCCTTGCGGTCCGTGGGATGTCCTGCAGTCGCGCGGCGCCTGAAAGCGGTCGAATTTACCAATTCCGCCGGCAAAGCGGTAGAGAGTGAAGAGGCCGTTTCCCAATCGGCCATTCACCTCATTCACGTAAACGCCGACCAAGTTGCCGTTCGGGATGGCTGGGCTGATCCGGAGGTGTTCGACCCGGCTCATTACCGGATAGGTTACTGGGCCTGGGAGTTGGAAGTCTTTCCACAAGCCTGGCAGGCCGCGTTCGATGGTGTGGATGAAATCTGGGCGCCCAGCCAATTTGTGGCCGATGCGATCCGCAAGTCTGCGGGCGATCGGCCCGTGCATGTTTTCCCGCATTGTGTCGAGCCGCGCGCCATTGCGAATTCTGAAACCCGGCAGTCCGCACGCCTTCGCTTTGCCTTGCCGCAAGATGTGACGCTTTTCCTGTCGGCTTTCGACTTCAATTCCTTCGTCGAGCGCAAGAATCCGCTGGCTGCATTGGCGGCCATCGAGATCGCCCAGCGCGAGAACCCGAATATTGGATTGGTTCTGAAATGTCATGGCGGAGCGCGTTTTGAGCCCCTGCGACGTGAATTATTCCGCCGCGCGCGAGCCCTGTCGCACGTCTATATCGTGGACCAGGTACTAGATCAGGATGGGCTGGATGCTCTTTATGATGCCGTGGACGGGCTGATATCCCTGCACCGGTCCGAGGGCTTCGGGCTAACCCTCGCCGAGGCCATGGCGTGCGGCAAGGCGGTTGTCGCCACGGATTATTCCGGAAGTGCTGATTTCCTGGATGATACGGTTGGCGTGCCGGTTCCCTGCGCGCTCATTCCGGTCCAGCCGGATGCCTATCCCCATGGTGAAGGTGCACATTGGGCGGATCCGGATGTCGCCGCTGCGGCGGATGCGCTGGTGCAGTTGGCGGCGGATCCGGCGCGCCGCCAGCGCCTGGGCGAGGCGGCACGGGAGCGGATCAGCGCTCAGCTTTCATCCATGCGAGTCGGGCGGGACATGGCCGACCGGATCGACTCCATTCTGGCGACAATGGGTTCGTCAGCCTAGCGGTTGGAATAGCGTTCGCACAAATCCAGGATGTATTGTCCGTATACGGATTTCTTGAATTTTTCGCCCTGCGTGCGCAGATGGTCGACAGTGAGCCAGCCATTGTGGAAGGAGATCTCCTCTAGGCAGGAAATCAGCAGGCCCTGGCGTTGCTCGAGGGAGCGCACGAATTCAGCCGCTTCCACAAGCGATGCCGGCGTACCCGTGTCGAGCCAGGCATAACCCCGGCCCATCAGTTCAACGCGCAAATTGCCGCGCTCGAGATAGGCCTGGTTGACGCTGGTGATTTCGAGCTCGCCCCGGGCTGACGGTTCGACATTCTTGGCAATGTCGATCACTTCATTGTCGTAGAAATAAAGGCCGGTCACTGCGAAATTGGACTTCGGGGCCGGCGGCTTTTCTTCCAGCGAGACCGCGACACCATTATCGTCGAATTCCACCACGCCATAACGTTCTGGGTCCTGCACGTGATAGCCGAAGACCGTGGCGCCGGCATCCTGGCTGGCCGCGCGTTGTAGAAGCTGCGGCAGGCCATGGCCGTAGAAAATATTGTCGCCCAGGACCAGGCAGACGCTGGCATCGCCGATAAACTCTTCGCCGATGATGAAGGCCTGAGCGAGGCCATCCGGTGAGGGCTGCACGGCGTATTCGATTGACACGCCCCATTGCGAGCCATCGCCCAGCACGCGTTGGAACGCAGCCTGGTCGTCCGGCGTGGTGATGATGAGGATGTCCCGGATCTTGGCCTGCATGAGGACCGAGAGCGGGTAAAAGATCATCGGTTTGTCATAAACAGGCAGAAGCTGCTTCGAAACGGAGATCGTGATTGGGTGCAGGCGCGTTCCGCTTCCCCCAGCCAGAATAATACCACGCAATGGATGTCCGCCCTGTAGGTTGCTTTTTGTCGTTCTGACCGCCAACTTAAGCGCCGATATAAGCCATGCGGCCTCGACTGGCGATCTAAGGTTGGCGTCGCTATACGTGACTGGTTGTGTTTTAGCAAGGAGTGCACATGAACGTGCAACAGTTGGAAATTCCGGGTGTGGTTGTGCTCAAGCCCCGGCGTTTTGGCGATGATCGCGGCTATTTTACAGAGGCCTATAATGACCGGGCCTTCAAGGCGGCCGGCATCGACACCCTGTTCGTCCAGGACAATCACTCTTTTTCGAAAACCAAGGGGACGATCCGCGGGATGCATTTCCAGGCACCGCCCTTCGCGCAAGCCAAGCTGGTGCGGGCCATCACGGGGCGTGTGCTGGATGTCGTCGTAGATATTCGAAAAGGGTCTCCGACTTTCGGACGGTCCGTCTCGGCAGAACTGACCTCCGAAGGTGGTGAGCAGATCTTCGTTCCGGCCGGCTTCTTGCACGGATTTCTGACGTTGGAGGCCGATACGCATATCGTCTACAAGGTCGACAAGTACTATTCGAACGAGGCTGACGGGTCCGTGCGTTTTGACGACCCGGCGCTGGGCATTGATTGGGGTTGCGATGTTAGCGGCGCCGTACTGTCGGCGAAGGACGCCAACGCTGTCAGTTGGCAAGATTTCCAGTCGCCTTTCGCGTATAGTGAGTAAGCAGTCGCGTGGCTGATCAGGCCGCGATGAAATTGGGGTTCAAGGGGTGGACATGAAAATTCTGGTAACAGGCGGAGCGGGCTTTATTGGGTCTGCCGTGGTTCGGCGGGCAATCCAGCAACGCGGGCATTCGGTCGTGAATGTCGACGCGCTGACCTATGCTGCCAATCCGGCCAATGTCGAGGTGGTTGCGGACAATCCGCGCTACGCGTTCGAGCATGTTGATATTTGCGACGCCGACGCTGTGGCGGCCGTGTTCGCCAAGCATGATCCGGATGCGGTGATGCACCTGGCGGCCGAGAGCCATGTCGACCGTTCGATCGATGGCCCGCTGGCCTTCGTCGAAACGAATGTCGTTGGCACGGTCAATCTTCTGCAGGCGGCACGGGATCATTGGCAGAAGCTGGACGGTGCCCGTCGGGATGCCTTCCGTTTCCATCATGTGTCCACCGATGAGGTCTACGGCTCACTGGGCTCTCAAGGCTTCTTCACCGAGACCAGCCGCTATCAGCCCAATTCGCCCTATTCCGCCAGCAAGGCCGCTTCGGACATGATGGTTCGGGCCTGGGGCAAGACATATGGCCTGCCGGTGGTCATCTCCAACTGTTCCAATAATTACGGCCCCTATCAGTTCCCGGAAAAACTGATCCCGGTCGTTACTATGAAAGTGTTGAGCGAGAGCCCCATTCCCGTTTACGGCGATGGTACCAATGTCCGCGACTGGCTGTTCGTGGATGATCATGCAGAAGCCTTGCTGACCATCCTTGAGAAGGGACGCATTGGCGAGCTTTACAATGTCGGCGGTGACGCAGAAGTTTCCAATCTCCAACTGGTCAAGATGATCTGTTCGATCGTGGATCGCGAATTGGGCCGCCCGGAATCGTCCGAACGCCTGATCGAGTTCGTGAAGGATCGCCCTGGCCATGATTTCCGCTATGCGATTGATGCCTCCAAGCTGAAGGACGAGCTGGGCTGGACGCAATCCGTCAGCGTGGAGGAGGGGCTGGCCCAGACGGTCCGCTGGTATCTGGACAACCAGGATTGGCTCGATGCCATTCTCGAGCGGGGTCACACGCTGGACCGGATTGGCCAAGCCACCAGCAGCGCCGCTAAATAATGCCGTCAATCCTCATGTTCGGCGCGACGGGACAAGTGGCGCGATGCATTCTCGACCGTTCGGCGGGCGGCGCTCAAGATGTCACGGCGCTGTCGCGCAGCGATGTGGATCTCGCGGATGCCGATGCGATTGCGTCGGCCATTGCCGCGGCGCCGAATGACAGCGTCGTGGTGAATGCTGCGGCCTATACGGCGGTCGATCAGGCAGAAGCCGACCAGGTAGCCGCGGCCGCCATCAATGCCGAGGCGCCGGCCACCATGGCCCGAGCCTGTGCTGCGCACGGTCTTGCCTTCATCCATATCTCCACCGATTACGTTTTCGACGGAAACAAGTCCTCCCCCTATTCGGTGGGGGACCCGACGGATCCCCAGGGCGTTTACGGGCGCACCAAGCGGGATGGCGAGATCGGCGTCCTGGAGGCGCTGCCACAGGCGGTCATCCTGCGCACCGCCTGGGTGTATTCGCCCTACGGAAAGAATTTCGTCAAAACCATGCTGCGGGTCGGGGCGGAACGGGACGAGCTAGGCGTGGTCGATGACCAGGTCGGGTGCCCGACGAGTGCGCACGATATCGCCGATGCGATTTTGGCCGTGATCGATCACCTCCCCCTCCGCGAGGAACAGGGCGGCATCTATCACATTGCCGGGACTGGCGAGGCGAGCTGGGCCGATCTGGCGGAAGCTGTCTTTGCTCTGGCTGAAGACCGGATGGGGCGGCGACCCTGCGTCAACCGCATCACTAGTGAAGCTTATCCGACACCGGCCAAGCGCCCGGCGAATTCCCGACTGGATTCCAGTCGTTTCGCGGCGGATTTCGGGTATCGTACGCCCGAATGGCGGGACAGTCTGGAGCGCGTGCTGGATGTGTTGTTGCCGGCTGAAGTCTCAGCTTGAGTCCGCGCACAAAACGAGGACATTGCTAAGGCCGGATTTCGGGGAAGGCGACGTGATAGCCTGGCCCGCTCCGGCTGTTGAAGAAGGATCTTGATGCAAACGACCATGCAATCCGTTTTGCGCTTCCTGAAGCGTCGGGAACTGCACGATTTGCGTGGAGATTCGCCAAGCCTGACCGGTTGTCCGACTATTGTGGGCCTCTTCCGCGTGGCCTCGGGTGTCGGGAGCGGGGCCCGCCTTCTCTATCGGGCCATGCGGGAAAGCGGCTTCAGCCCGGCTGCCATAGATCTCACGGACCTGCTGGCGCCGAACGCGGCGCGGGTTGACTGGGCGTTTGAGCATGACCAGGCCGAGGATGACGGCCAGGGGCCGCTGATCTTCCACCTCAATGCGCCGGAATTGCCCTTTGCCCTGACGGGGCTGGGTGGCTCTGTGCTGCGGAACCGGTTGCGGATTGCGTACTGGGCCTGGGAGTTGGAGCATCTGCCCGGGGAATGGCACCCTTGGATGGACTATGTGCACGAAATCTGGACCCCCAGCGTCTTTACCGCGCAATCTGTTGAACGTGCAGGGGCCCGCATTCCGGTCCGTCCGGTGGGCTATGCGCTCAATCCGGCAGACCAGCGCGAGGATGAGGATTGTCCGCTGATCCGTGCAATCGCCCCGAACAACGAAGCCGTCGTGCTGCACGCCTTTGATGTGCGGTCGTCCATGGACCGGAAAAACCCGCTAGCCGCTATCCGGATTTTCAAATCTGCCTTTGACGGGCGGGATGATGCGGCCCTCCTCCTCAAGGTGTCAGGACTGGATCGGCGGGGTGAGGACCGGCGCCGCCTTGAAGCCGCCATTGACGGTGACAGGCGGATCCATATGGCGACCCAGACCCTGTCGGATCGGGAGATGAAATGCCTCATCGGCAGGAGTGATGTGTACCTTTCTCCCCATCGCAGCGAAGGCTATGGCCTTATGCTCGCCAAATTCCTGATTGCCGGTTCCGATGTGGTAGCGACGAACTGGTCAGGCAATACGGATTTCTCGGATCTTCCTGGCCATCATGACATCGAATTTGAACTGGTCCCCGTGGAAGATCGGTCGGGGATTTACCGCAAGCGGGGAAATCGTTGGGCTGAGCCGGACTGTAATCAGGCGGCGCAGCAGCTTCGGGCTGTTCTGGATGCGAAGTCCCAGGCCCGGTCTGCCGAGATTGCGACGGCGGCCGCCGCGCGGTTTACCACTGCGGTCTGGACGCGGAATTTGGGGACGCCCTTCTTTGCGCACCTGGCGGCGCATTCGACAGAGCCCACGGGCTGAAAGGCCAGCCTTGGAGGCGATATATGTGCGGAATCGTAGCGACGACCGGTCCGTGCGATGTGTACGGTCTTTTGCCTAAGGGCGTGAAGCGGCTTAAATATCGAAGATGTGACTCGGCGAGCATCGCTCTACAGGATGGTGAGGGGTGTGTTCATCGCTGGCGAGTGCCGGGCAAGACTCCCCGTCTTGAGGCGCTGCCGGATACGAATTTGTCTGGTCTTTTCGGTGTCGCGCACACGCGCTGAGCGACCCATTGTGTTACATATTAGGCTCCCACCCGGGCCGGACGTTTCAGCCTAGTCCACAATGGTGTCATCGAAAAATTCAATCCTTTGCGTACGGAAATCGTCGCTACGGGTTGAGTCTTTTCCAGTCACACCGACGCGGAAGTCGTTGCGACGCTGATCAATCACATGATCAAGACCATGCACCCTTTGCGGGAAGCCTGGCTGGCTACCATGTCCAGTCTGGAAGGAGACTTCGTTGAGCGCCAGTTTGTCAAATTTTTGTCGATACCCCGATGGAAGTCTGCATGCAGCGCTATCCAAAGGACCCTCACAAGAAGGCCCAGGGGATTAGATAACCGGATTTTATCGCCCGTATGATGCCCCGGAATCGTCGGAAATCCGCTCGGAAACCGCATCGATCTTGGCTGAGGAGCGTGTAGATCCGGTTTTCGCGAAGCTGCGGGAGCTGGGCCGTTTCGGCCAAACTGTTACGCGATCGTCGAAATGACTATGCCCCGGGAAATCTCGCTGGGGCATAGTCATTTGACCGGGTTTCAGGACTTGTACGTGTAGTGCTTGTGCCCGAAATAGGAGGAGGTCGCGGGCACGCCGATCCCGACCGCATGTGCCAGCGAGTGCGGGTAAAAGGTCCAGCCGATCGCCGGCAGGACCAGACGGGCCATCAGCGTGCTCACCATAACAGCCAGGATCACGCCTACCAGGTTGACTATACAGAAGCGGAATACCTGTTGCCTCTGTGAGCTTTTGGCGTCCTTGAATACGGCGCGCTGGAAGGTGGTGAAGGCGATCACCATGCCGACGAGATAGGCCAGAACAACGGCGGCTTCGAACGGCATGATGACGTCGAATGCGAAGCGGGACAGATAATTAGCCGCGGCCGCGATCCCGCCCAATGCCACGAATATGATGAATTCGCGGAGCTGGAACACCGGTGTACCCTGGCTCATAGCTTGGACTTGATGAAAATGCTGTGCGGCACCGACCGGATGATCAGCATGATGAAGCGCCAGAACCAGGGGGTGTAGATGATCCCCCGGCGCTTCGACGCGGCCTTGACGATCAGCCGGGCTGCATCCTGAGGCTGGGTCCACAGCGGAGAGCTGCGATCCATGCCTTCCGTCATCGGCGACACCACGAAGCCCATCTTCACCGTCAGGGCGCGGGCACCGCTGACTGCCAGCCGATGGTCGAGGCCCTGGAGGAAGGTCGAGAACCCGGCCTTCGCCGAGCCGTAGACATAGTTTGACTGACGTCCGCGATCACCGGCCACGGAGGAAATCCCGACAATCACGCCGGACCCTTGGGCTTCGAGCACATTGCCGATGGCTGCGGCCCAGCGGATCGCGCTGGTATAATTGATCTGGGCGATGGATTCGGCTTGGTCCAGATTCGACTGGGCCTCGTCCTGATCACCAAGAATCCCATAGAAGAGATAGGCGTGGCTCAACCCGCCCATGGCTTCGTTCCATTGCGACACCAGGTCTGTAGCTTGGGCGGCGTCTGCCAGGTCCAGAATCAGCGTGTCTACCTGTGATGCGCCCCGAGTGCGCAAATCCTGGGCGACATTGTCTAGGGCCTCGGATTTGCGGGCGACCAGGGTCAGATGGGCGCCTTCAGCAGCGTGCAGGCGAGCCGTTTGCTCGGCGACAGCGGAGAGCGCGCCGAGAATAAGGACTTTTCCGGCCGGGCCCGGCGTGGCGTTGGTCATGCGTTCAATCGTCTCCAAAAATCCGACATCAGATGTGGCTCGATGTGTGGCAGGAAGGACTGCAGGTCGGGATAGCCGGACTTAACCATTTGCATGTCCATTCGGCCATCCTTGGCAGGATAGAGGCGCCCGCCTGTCGACTTCACGATCTCATCCAGCGACGCCATCAATTCTCGTGTTGAGGTGCCCTTGTTAGGGAAGTCCAGCGCCAAGGTGACCCCCGGCCGCGGGAAGGACAGATAGCCCGGCGATGTGACGCTCCCGAAAGTCTTCAGCACGGCAAGGAGGGAGCCCTGTCCGGCTGCTGCGATCCTGCCCAGCATCGCAGCAATCGCGGCTTCCCCACCCTCAAAGGGCACAACGCACTGGTATTGGTAGAAGCCGCGCGGACCATAGGCCAGATTCCAGTTTCCGATCGCGTCGAGCGGATGGAAGCTCGTCGCATAGTGCTGGTACTGACGGCCTTGTTGAATTTTGTTCGCGTGGAAATAGAGCGTGTTAAAGGCTCGCACGCTCAAACCGTTCAGCAGGAAGCTGGGAGTCTGGAAGGGCAGTGTGATCTTCTGGCGGCTGGCATGCGGCGTAAAGACCCTGTCTTCGGCGTAATTGGCGCGATTGAAGATGCCGCGCCCCATGGCCTCACCCTGGGCTAGGCAATCCACCCAGGCTACGGTGTGTTCCCAATCCGCTTCGCTCTCGGCGGCAAGCTGGAAGAAATCCTTCAGTGAGCCGAAGGGAATGATCTCGGCATCCAGATAGGCGCTGGTGATGGGGACGATCCGGATCTTCACCCAGGCGATGACACCGGTCAGTCCCAGTCCGCCGATCGTGGCGCGGAACAGCTCCGGCTGCGTCTGTGGCGTCACGGTTTCAATGGTGCCACCGCCTCGGATGAGGCCGAATTCCAGCACATTGGAACCGAACGTGCCCGCACTGTGATGGTTCTTGCCATGTACATCGTTGGCGATCGCGCCTCCCAACGTCACATAGCGCGTGCCCGGCGTTGTCGGCAGGAAAAGGCCGCGGGGGACGAGAACCTGCAGGGCCTGGTCGAGGCTCAGACCGGCTTCGGCGCTCAGGGTCATCGCGTCCGGATCGATCTCGATGAATCGGTCCAGGCCGGTCATGTCGAACACTGTACCGCCCGTATTCAGATTGGTGTCGCCATAGGATCGCCCCAGCCCGACAGCCAGGGCAGGCACATCGCGCGAGCTGTGCACCAGGCGCTTCAGTTCGCCCAGATCACGCGGCCGGAGCGAGTCGCATTCTGAACCGCTGATCCGGCCCCAGGATCGGCGGACGGACTTCATGAGGCCGCCGGTCCGAATGTTGCGAGGAAGAAACCGATCCCGATCGATCCGAACAGGCCGATGGATGTCCGGTCCTTCAGGGCGAAAGCGACCGGGTCATCATGTAGGTCACCGCGGCTGGCCAGCAGCCAGATGCGCAGAACCCAGACCCCCACGAAGGCCGGCAGGCACCACAGGAACTGCGGAGCGGGGTAGAGGCCGGACGGATAGGCAGCATCCATCACATAAAGACACAGGATCAGGATTGACACGGCCGCAGCGGCCGTACCCAGAGCCAAGGAGAGAAAACGGTCACTGGCCCGGTATCCGCGTCCCTTGATTTCCTCTTCACCGCGGGCGTGTTGCCGCTCCAGCTCGGTTTGGCGTTTCGCCAGGGACAGGGAAAAGAAGAACATCATCGAGAATACCAGCAGCCATTCCGAGACGGCGACGCTGATCAGGGCCGCGCCTAGTCCGATACGCAGGGAGAACAGGCAGGCGAGGGCCACCACATCCAGAAGCGCGACGCGTTTCAGGCCGAAACTATAGGTCAGGGTCAGGGCCAAATAGCAGGCCAGCATAAGCGCGGCAGGCAGGGTGATCAGCATCATGCCCAGCGTGCCAAGCCCGATCATCAGGACAGATGCGATGACGCCCTGTTCCACCTTCAGCCGGCCTGCGGCGAAGGGGCGTTCCTTCTTCGTGGCGTGGGCCCGATCGGCTTCCAGGTCCAGAAGGTCATTGGCGAGATAAGTGCCGGAGGCGGCGATGCCCATCAGCACGAAGCCGGCCAGAATCTGCATCCAAGCCAGGGGGCTGAAATAGGAATGGCTCAGAAACAGCGCCGCAAAGACCAGGACATTCTTGCTCCACTGGTGAAGCCGAATGGCTTTCGCCCACGTCTTCAGCGGCGCGTCATTCCCGGGGAACGCCTTTTCGATAGTGCAGTCCAGTGCTTCGGCCTGTCGGCGGACTGGCGCTGAAACCCCCACGAGGACCGCGCCCTGAGCCTGTTTCCACACCTGCAGGTCGGCGCTGCTGTCTCCTGCATAGGTGAAACCCTCGGGAAAACGCTCGGCGAGATAGCTCGCCTTGTTGGATCCCTTCAGATTGATGTCGCCGGAGGTTCCCGTCGCGGTATCAAACTCGGGAAAGGCCGCCTGGACCTGGTCGGCGATCGACTGATCGGCGGCGGTGACCAGGTGAAGCGGACGCTGCAGGCGCGACTTCTGGTCCATCATCCAGTCGTAGAAGGCCTCATTACGCGGCAGCAGGTTGATGTCCAACTTTGTGTGCCAGGCCAGATATCGCTTGAAGGCGATGCGGCCCTTGAAGAGTTTCAGCATGGCCAGAAGAGCCAGGAGGGGTGAACGAGATAGTAAAAGGAGCCAAGATTCAGCCAGCGTATCCGTGGCGAGAAGTGTCCGGTCAAGATCGACAATTAGGGGGTGTGATCGTGCATCCACAGAGATTTGGTCCTGTGTTTCAACAGTATTTGTCACGGTGTCGGCCCCCTCACACTCAGTGCCAGACGCTTTGCCTCTCCCGGGTCGCTGCAGTATTGAAACCCGTTATCATGCAAGACTTTGAATCCGTTTCTTTGCATGGAAAGTCGGGGCTGGCAAGCGCGTGACCTGAACGGCCTGTGAACTGGCAAGGTACTGGGGACGCCGCAAAACGAGGGTTGGAGTGACGGCGAAATTGGTTCACGCTTAGAGGGCATCAGCGACTTCGCGAGGGGCGACGTGAAACATTTCAATTTGAAGGCCGTTTGGACGACAGTTCTCACCCTGCCTACGGTGCTGTTCTACCTTGTAAGCCCGTTTACATTCCGGACCCAGAGAATTTGGGGCGACGAATTTCTCTATCTCGATGTGGCGCTGTCCAACCAGACCGGTGTGAATGTGTTTACCCATTTCATTCCCGGCCTCATGCCTCTGACTCACCGGCCTTACCTGGTGGAAGGATGGTATGCACTGTCCGCCTTTATAACAGGCACTGAATATAATCGGGATGAGTTCCGGGAGGTCAATGGCTGGGTCGCCCAGCTGGTCGGTGTTCCGGAGTATTTTCTGGCCTCTGCCATCGTGAATGTCTTGCTCGCTTTCGGCGTGGCTTATGCACTCTATGTCTTGTGCCGGCGCCTGCATACTGGACATTGGATCGCACTGATTGCGACCCTGCTCTTCCTGGTAAGCCCGAGAGTGTGGTTCTACACGACGGCCCTCTGGGCTGAACTGCCGCACATGGCGATGGTTTTCGGGGCGGTCCTTTTGCTGATTTATCCGGATAAGCTGGAGCGCCGGGCCTGGCTGCGATATGCCGGGGCAGGCTTGCTTTTGGGCTATGCGGCTAATTTCAAGGGCATTGCCGAGTTATGGATGAATGCCAGCCTGTTATGGTTGACCGCGGCTACCATGCTGTCGGCTTTCATCGCCTATCTAGCGCAACCGGCGCGGCAGATAGGCGAGCGTGTCACGGCAAGCCTGTTCGGGTGCAGCGCCCAGGCGCGGCTGCGTGTCGGACTGATTGTTGTTCTGGCAGTCAGTTTTGCCTTGCCCGTGGGCGCTCAAAAACTTGGAACCCTGGTTCGATATGGAGAATGGACGATCTCGGCGAATAGCTGCCGCAATGTGGAGATCGGTCTCTTGCCGGAACAACCCCGCTCCGTCTACGGACGTGCGGCGCGCGAATTGATGGATCGGGAACGCGCCTGTGATCTGCGGGTGTCGGAATATCTGGACAGCGTTGACCGCAGTGAGCTGCTGACGCGGCAGGGGACCCAGTTCTGGGATCAGCAGATCATGAATTCCTTCTTCAAGATGGGGCTGGATCGCAATCGCTGGACCGGCATGGATGTTTTGGAAAAACTGGAGTGGTTGGGTCCGGTTTCCTCCATCGTTGCGCTGGTTATGGGCCTGTATGGCGCGGCAATGGGCATGTTCTTCCGGCGGAGTGTCCTCCTGTCCTGCTTTTTCTGGTTTTACCTGATGGGACTTTTGGTGATCGGCTGGAATCCACGCTTCTTCATTCAGCTCTACCCCGTTGCCCTGGTCCTCGGTGCTTATGGTGTGGCGAATACACACAATCTGTTGCGGGAGGCTGCCGTCTTCCTCCCGTCCCTGCGACGCTGGGCGTCGTAGCCTGTTTGGCCACGGGCAACAAATGAGCCATTGAGATATTCGGTGTTCTGCTGGGCATAGACGTAACCGTCTGGCCATCTCACCCTATTCAGCGAACCGGCCCGTCTTACGCTCAGTTTCGCTAAGCGCAAGACCAGAGCACGGGGCCCTCAAGTTAGGTGGTCGCCGAGGGCATACCGCCGCCGCGTGAGCCGATGAAGATATAGTTCTTTCACCGGTCCGGCAGGGGTCGGATGGCGCGCTCCGCGGTATTATTGTCGAGCTCGGTGAGGCCTAGTTGGAACCAGGGTTCCGGCTTTTCATCCGCGTGAGACCAGAGCGTATCGCCTTATTGATCGCATGAAGCCGGGCAATGCGTTCAAGCGCCTCCTCGGCAATGGCTGAGCCGGACGCAGTGTGCACATCCACGAACTTGCGCCGGAGAGATTGTCCAGGCCACCTCGGTGAACGGGCAAGCCTTTAACCGTTAGTTGAACCGGGCATAGCCATCCGCATGCATAGACCCGCGATAGTTAGCCAGATGATCGGCAGGATGGTCGCCCTTGCGATCGGTTGAGAAGCGATAATGGGCAGCGGGGAGAGCGCTACACTACCAGCTGTGCTCATCACGTACCTACGCACCTACGCACGCGGGAGCGCGGTGGTTGTTCGCCCCTTGCCTGCAGCGTCCATCCACCTTCTCGATGGACCCTCCATCCTATGGCCGGAATTCAGGGGCTGGGTCAGATGCTGTCTGCGATGAGCATGGCCGGGGACCGCGGCCGATTAAGTTATGTACTAGCCCCGCGAGAGCGATGGAAGATTCTGCGGTCGATGCCAACCATATCGGAAGCCGTGCGACTGCCTTCTGTTCACTCCCGAACTCCAGCCGCGGGTAAATTCGAGGCGCAGGAAACGTGGTGTGGCGGCCAGATCCTCGCGTATGACGAGCATTTCTGTGCGCGCAGTCGGCACCGGTCTATCGAGGCGGATCTGCGCAATCGAACGATCCGCATATATCTCCTCAGCATGGCCCTCTGCCGTCGGCTCAAGCTTGTCGCTGGTCCAGTAGATCTCAAGTGTTGACGCCAGTACCGCGCCGACATTGATGACCGGAATGGCAAGCTGGGCCTTGCCCGTTTCCCGCGGGGTTCGGTCCGCCGCGAAAAACAGGCCGCAGCCAGTCTCACAGGCGGTGCGGGTCAGGGACTTGGCCTGCAAGGCTGCGGACAGAACCGTTTTTGCGGCGGCGAAATGACCGGCATAGCGTGCTGTCAGGCGGAAGAGTTCAGCAAGCCGCTGCGGGATGATCTTGGAGGTTTTCGTGCAGTCCCCCCAGAAGACAGCGGAATAGACGCCGTCGAGGCGATGAAAGCGGGCCTTGTTGGCGTACAATCTCTGCCAGAGATCCCAGTCCATTGTGTAATGCAGGCTCGTATCGAGACCGCCGACGGCGTCGACGGCGTCGACGGCGGCGCGGCGGACCAGTGCCGAGGGCTGGGAGATGCAATTGGAGCGATACAGCAGATCGTCAACATCCGTCACCTGGCCGTGCAGGCCGATTGTCGCGCCCTGTTCATCCAGGATGGTGGACTCGCCAAAAGCCACGTCTGCTTCTTCCTCCTCGAGTGCATCGAGCAGGACAAGCAGCGCGCCGGGCATCAGGATGTCATCCGCGTTCAGCCAGGTCACAAATGGTGAGCAAGTGTTACGCCAACCTTCATCGATGGCCTCGGTCTGGCAGCCATCCGGGCCCTCGCGGTGATAGGCGAGTGACAGACCGGCTGCTGCAACCGCCTCAGCCACGCGGGGGTCATTGGATGCGTCCAGAACTGCCAGTTCGGCCGGAACGCCCTGCAGGGCAAGGCTCCTCAGCACAGCTGGCAAATGGATGCCATCCGCCGATGGGCATGGAGACGGCAACGGAGGCGGATAGGGACATGGGCGTTCGAGGGCCTAGAATACACGCTGGGGAGGGCGGGCGCCGATAGGATCACAGGCTGGAGAAAACTGAAACCTGAAATTCACCTCTGCCTGAAACATAGTGTAAAGGCGAAGGGGAAATCGGTGAGGAGATACAGTCCATGTGCGGAATTGTTGGCGTTGCGGGGAGCGGACGCGCCGGTGAGATCCTGATCGAGGGCCTGAAGCGCCTCGAATATCGTGGTTATGACTCGGCCGGTATCGCCATTCTGGGAGATGATGGCACAGCTAGCCGTGCCCGCGCGCCGGGCAAGGTATCTGCCTTGCTGGAAGAGATGGGGCCGATGCTGGTTGGAGGCACCGGTATCGCACATACGCGCTGGGCCACCCACGGTGCGCCCACCCAGGCCAACGCCCATCCTCATCGCGCCGGTCGTGCCAGCCTCGTGCACAACGGCATCATCGAGAATTGCAAGGAATTGCGGGCTGAGCTGGAAGCCAAGGGGCGGGTTTTCGCGAGTGAAACCGATACGGAGGCTGTCGCGCACTTGCTGGATGCGGCGCTCGAAACAGGCGCTGATCCGGAACAGGCGTGGCTTTCCGTCCTGTCCCGGCTTGAAGGTGCGTTTGCATTGGCCGCCATCGTCGACGGCCATCCTGACCTGGTCCTGGGCGCCCGGCGTGGCGCCCCCCTGATTGCGGCGCAGGGCGAGGGTGTGGGTTTCCTGGCCTCCGATGTCATGGCGATTACGGGTGAAGCCCGGTCGGTTATCTATCTGGAAGAAGGCGATGCGGCGATCGTCCGACCTCGCGGCATCACGGTGTACGATGGTGACGGGCAGTTGGCAGCGCGTCAGGTTGTACCGGCGGCGACGTCTGCGATTCTGGCTGAAAAAGGAAACCACCGACATTTTATGCAGAAGGAAATATACGAACAGCCGGAAGTGGTTGGGCGTACGATCTCGGCCTATGTAGACGCCGTCAGTGGACAGGTACGCGAGCGCGCCGATTTCGATTTCTCTGCGCTGTCGCGCCTTCTGATTATTGGCTGCGGAACGGCCAGTTATGCGGGCCAAGTTGCGGAGTACTGGTTCGAGAGCCTCGCCAACCTTCCAGTCGAGGTCGATATCGCATCGGAGTTCCGGTACCGGCAGCCGGCTTTCATGGAAAAAGACGCCGCGCTTTTCATCTCCCAGTCCGGTGAAACAGCCGACACGCTCGAAGCCATGCGCATGTGCAAGGCTGCGGGGTTGCAGACCATCGTGCTCGTCAATACCGCTCATTCCACCATGGCCAGAGAAGCTGATATCGTGGTTCCAACACTGGCCGGACCAGAGATCGGTGTTGCTTCAACCAAGGCCTTCACCTGCCAGTTGTCAGCCCTTGCCTCTCTGGCTGTGCTTGCCGGTGTGCAGCGCGGGCGTATCGATGCCGCTGTCCAATCCGAACTGGTCACCGGCCTGCTCGCGCTGCCGGGATTGATGAATGCAAGCCTGCAGGTGGAGGAGCAGATAAATACGCTTGCGAATGAGCTCTCGCACGCCTCAATCGTACTCTATCTGGGGCGCAACGAGTTTTTCCCCATGGCCCTCGAAGGTGCGCTGAAGCTCAAGGAGATCAGCTATATACACGCAGAGGGTTATGCTGCTGGCGAGCTCAAGCACGGGCCGATTGCGTTGATCGAGGATGATGTCGCGGTCATTGTTATCGCACCATACGATGCGCTGTTCACAAAAACGCTGTCCTCCATCCAGGAAGTGAAGGCAAGAGGCGCGCGTGTCATCGCCATAACTGATGATGAGGGCTTGCAGCGTCTTGAGGGCGAAGCGAGCGCGATCGTCACCCTGCCGCGTGCTCCGGCCCTGGCCGCTCCGATCGTCTCGGCGGTGGCCGTGCAATTGCTGGCCTACTATGTCGCAGTCCACAAGGGCACGGATGTAGATCAACCGCGAAACCTCGCCAAATCGGTCACAGTAGAATAGCGAAACTTTTCGTGACTTTATCCGTCCCCGGGCTGCGTTTATAGGCCGATGAAGTACCGCGCTGAGCGCCAAAAATGGATGATACCCATGCCTGACATGATCCCCTTTATCGACCTCAAGGCGCAGCGTGCGCGGCTCAAGTCCGAGATGGATCGGATGATCGACAAGGTGTTGGACGAAGGGCGCTATATTCTTGGGCCCGAAGTTAGCGAGCTGGAAGAAAAGCTCTCCGAATTCAATGGTGTAGGGCGTGCACTGAGTTGCGCTAATGGCACTGATGCCATTCTGATCCCGTTGATGGCGTGGGGTGTCGGCCCAGGTGATGCGGTATTTGTGCCAAGCTTTACTTTCGCAGCGTCCGCCGAAGTGGTTGTGTTAGCGGGTGCGACCCCGGTGTTCGTGGACGTCGATCCGGACACTTACAATATCTCCGTTGAGAGCCTGGCCGCTGCGATCGACGCAACGATATCGGGCGGAGAGTTGACCCCGAAAGCTGTCATCGCCGTAGACCTCTTCGGTCAACCCGCTGATTATCCTCGGATCTCTGAACTCGCCAAGGCGCATGACCTCGAGCTGATATCCGATTGCGCTCAGGGATTTGGTTCGACGTTGAATGGTCGATCAGCGCTGCACTGGGCCGATGTTCTGACTGTCAGCTTCTATCCCGCCAAACCTCTGGGGGGATATGGAGATGGCGGCGCGGTGTTGTGTAAAGACGACGCGCTCTACGCCGCGATGAAGTCCGTGCGTGTTCATGGTGAGGGAGCGGACCGTTACGAGTATGCCCGGATCGGTCTCAACAGCCGGCTAGACACGCTGCAGGCCGCGGTTCTGCTCTCAAAGCTGACCATCTTCGCTGAAGAGATACAGCTCCGGCAAAAGGTGGCGGACGCCTACGAGGCCGGTTTTGCGCAATATGTGAAAACACCCAAGGTCATTTCCGGGGCTCAATCCACTTGGGCTCAGTACACGATCGAAGTCGAGGACCGTGATGGGTTTCGTGCGCAACTTTCCGCGGCTGGCGTTCCGACAGCTGTCTACTATCCGATCCCGCTCCACCTGCATGAGCCGTATGCGGGCTTCCCAATCTCGCCAGGCGGCTTGCCGGTGACTGAAGAGATAGCGCATCGTGTTGTCTCCCTCCCCATGCACCCTTATCTCGACGGCGATCAGATTGGTCGGATCGTTGCGGCGGTGAGGTCGGCGACCTAATAAAACTGGCGAGGCCCAAAATTCCTTCACCGGCAAAGCGGAATTGCGGGATTGCGGGGTAGATTTATCTACCCAGCTACCCTAAATCCGGGGCCAGATACCAGCGCCGCAGTGGCGGATTTGCCGAGGAAAGCATGACCAGTATCCAGGAAACCGTCCGCGCCTACGCCGAGCGCTTCAAATCACCGAAACTTCGTGAACGTCCTTTATCCGCGCACCTCAAGGCGCTGGAGTCGGAGGCGATCCACATCATGCGTGAGGTCGCAGCCGAGTTTGAGCGTCCGGTGATGCTGTACTCGATCGGCAAGGACAGTGCGGTGATGCTGCACCTGGCGCTCAAGGCGTTTTATCCGTCTCTGCCGCCATTCCCGCTGCAGCACGTCGATACGACGTTCAAATTCCAGCAGATGATCGAGTTCCGCGATGCCATCGCCCGTGAGCTGGGCCTGGAGATGCGTGTCGAGATCAACCAGGAGGGCCTGGATCGCGGCATCAATCCCTGGGACAGCGGATCGCAATTGCATACGCAGGTGATGAAGACCGAGGCATTGCGGGCGGCCATGAACCGGCACCAGTATGACGCGGCTTTCGGTGGCGCACGCCGGGACGAAGAAAAGTCACGTGCGAAAGAACGGATCTTCTCCTTCCGTGACGGCAATCATGGCTGGGACCCGAAGAACCAGCGGCCTGAGCTCTGGCGCAATTACAACGCCAAGATCAAGACCGGTGAATCCATCCGCGTCTTCCCCCTGTCCAACTGGACCGAGCTGGATATCTGGCAGTACATCCTGGAAGAGGACATCCCGATCGTACCGCTCTATTTCGCCGGTCACCGGCCCGTGGTCGAGCGCGACGGCCAGGTGATCATGGTCGATGATGAGCGGCTGCCGATTGAACACGGCGAGACCCCGGAAATGCGCATGGTTCGCTTCCGGACGCTGGGCTGCTATCCGCTGACCGGAGCGATCGAGTCTAACGCGCAATCGCTTGAGGAGATCGTGCTGGAAATGCTCACCGCACGGACCTCGGAGCGGTCAGGCCGCCTCATCGATCATGATGAAGCCGGATCCATGGAAAAGAAAAAGCGTGAAGGGTATTTCTAATGACGCATCAAGACCTGCGCGCTGAAGCCATCAGCCGTCTCACCCAGTCCGGTGGTCGCGGTGTTCTTCGCTTTTTGACCTGCGGTTCGGTAGACGACGGCAAGTCGACCCTGATTGGCCGACTGCTCTATGATTCCAAGCTGTTGTTTGAAGACCAGCTGAATGTTCTCGAGCGGGACAGCAAGAAACACGGCACGACCGGCGAGGATATCGATTTCGCTCTTCTGCTGGACGGCCTTGAAGCCGAGCGGGAGCAGGGCATCACCATCGATGTCGCCTACCGCTTCTTCGCGACCGAAAAACGCAAATTCGTGGTGGCCGACACGCCGGGCCACGAACAGTATACGCGCAACATGGCGACGGGGGCTTCAACGGCAGACGTCGCGGTCATTCTGATTGATGCCCGCAAGGGTGTGCTGGTCCAGACCCTGCGTCATACCTATATCGCGCGGATGATGGGCATTCGGCACGTGGTGCTGGCTGTGAACAAGATGGACCTCGCGAACCGGTCAAGCAGTCGCTTCCACGAGATTGTTGCCGAATATCTCAAGAGCGCGGAAGAGCTGGGCTTCGAGAGCATCACGCCGATCCCGATGTCTGCTCGTTACGGGGACAATGTCACGCAACGCGCAGAGGATATGGACTGGTACAAGGGGCCGACCCTGTTGGAGCATCTGGAAGAGCTGGATATTTCCGGTGATCTGGATGACGAAGCGTTTCGCATGCCTGTCCAGTGGGTCAATCGGCCGAACCTGAACTTCCGCGGATATTCCGGCCTCGTGGTCTCGGGAACGGTTCGTCCGGGCGATGCGATTGTTGTCGCCGGATCGGGGGCTGCCGCCAATGTGGAGCGTGTCGTCACGGCTGATGGCGATCTGGACGTCGCGCGCGCCGGCGACAGCATCACCCTGGTGCTCAACCATGAAATCGATATCTCGCGGGGCGATGTCATCGCGTCCGCAGAACAGCGCCCCGAAGTCTCTGACCAGTTCGCAGCCGAAGTACTGTGGATGAATGAAGAGGAGTTGCTGCCGGGCCGCTCCTATCTTCTCAAGATCGGTTCGGCAACGACGCCGGCGACTGTTTCTGCGTTGAAGCACAAGGTTGATATCAACACCTATGAGAAACAGCCCAGTACTAAGCTGGAGATGAATGAAATCGGCATGTGCAACATCGCCTGCACGCGCCCGATCGCGTTTGACCCCTATCATCAGATCCGGGATATGGGCGCGTTCATCCTCGTGGATCGTTTCACTAACCAGACTGTTGGTGCGGGTATGATCCGCTTTGGCTTGCGTCGTGCATCGAACATCCACCAGCACGCGATGGATGTGACCAAGGAGCAGCGCGCTCAGACCAAGGGTCAAAAACCGGCCATTCTCTGGTTCACCGGTCTGTCTGGCGCGGGCAAGTCTACCGTTGCCAATATCGTCGAGCGCAAGCTCACCGAGGCGGGCCTGCATACCTATTCGCTCGATGGCGACAATGTTCGACATGGCCTCAACCGCGATCTTGGTTTCACGGATGTTGACCGGGTTGAGAACATCCGGCGCATTGGCGAGGTAGCGAAACTCTTTGTGGACGCTGGTCTGATCGTGACCTGCTCGTTTATCTCGCCCTTCCGCTCCGAGCGTCAGATGGTGCGCGAGCTGGTCGATGAGGGCGAGTTCATCGAGGTGTTCGTGGATACGCCGCTTGAGGTGTGCATCAAGCGCGACCCGAAGGGGCTCTACAAGAAAGCCCAGGCCGGCGAGATCAAGAACTTCACCGGTTTCGACAGCCCGTATGAGGCGCCGGTAGATCCGGAAATCCGCGTCGACACCACCTCAATCCCGGCCGAAGAGGCTGCGGATCAGGTGATCGCGACGCTGAAGAAACGCGGTCTTTTGGGTTAACAAAACGGGCGGAGCACCATTGGCTCCGCCCGAACCTTGTTGTTGGTTTTTGCTTACTCGGGTACGCTTATGCGTAACCACTCTACCTCGAGAGTGGCGTCAGGGTATTCAGTGGGGAGTTCGACGCCGACATAATCTAATCGTCCAGCACGCATTTGAGGTACATTGTACTCGAATGTGTAGACGGAAAATTCGGTGTTGGCTGCAAACCGCTGCCAGCCGGAGTTGCCTACTTCATTGGTGCTATAGGCGGCGACAAACTCCATATCATCGCTGCTCAGCCGCGCGGAGATCTCGACTGTCACTTGCTGGCCGGAGGCGAGCGTTTCAAAAGTCTCGTCGATAGCAAAAGACAGGCCCGACGTGGCACCGGCGGAAGAACGTTCGGTCTGGCTTACCGGTTGGGTGATGACCCACGCAGTGGGAGACAGTTCAAAAGCTACTCCCCGTCCTGCGGTAGGGACAGTAGATCCCGGATGAAATAAGCGTTGTCTGTCCTCGTTGACGCTGGGCAATTCCGGCGCATCAAGTCCTCGGCTCTCCATGCCAAAAGAAACAAGTGCTAGCGTTCCAAGGGCTGTTGCTATTGCAGCGCCAATCGCGACTGAAGTAGCGGTGTTTGATGAGTCCATTGGTTTCGTCTCGTCGGTTTGGGATTGTTCTGTAAATTAAGGGGTCAGTCCGCCCCAGGCAATGAACGCGCCGTTCAGATAACCCGTGTCCTGCTTCGCATAGAGGAAGGCTTCGCCCTCGGGCGTGGTGACCCGGCCGCCTGCCGCCGCAAGAACAGCATGGCCAGCACCAGTGTCCCACTCCATCGTCGGCCCAAAACGCGGATAGACATCGGCGCTTCCTTCTGCGACCAGGCAGAATTTCAGTGACGACCCGGCGGATACGCGTTCAGTCACGCCAAGCTTCTCGGCAAAGTTCAGGGTTTTCTCGTCCGCATGAGAGCGGCTCATGACAGCGGTCAGGGTGTCGCCGGCTTCGCGAATTCGCATGTCTGACAAATTGGCTTTGTCGACCTCTGCCCCCGGAGACAAATCCCCGGTCCAGGCCGAATGCCCACCGACGTAGATTTTTTCGATCGCCGGTGCGTAGACGCAGCCCGCGACCGGGACACGATTTTCAATCAGCGCGATGTTGACGGTGAACTCGCCATTCTTGTTGATGAATTCCTTGGTTCCATCGACGGGATCGACAAGTATGAACACGCCGTCGACCTGCGGGCGAATGCCGGCGGAAAAGCTTTCTTCCGCAAGAACCGGAATGTTAGCGAAATTCTTTTTCAATTCAGCGAGGATGATTTTCTCGGCCCGCTCGTCGGCATCCGTAACGGGGGACTTGTCGTCCTTGCCACGTACTTCGAAGCCGGAATTGTAAACTTCCATGATGACTTCGCTGGCGAGACTGCAAATGCGCGCAAATTCAAACGCGACAGTGTCGCGGTTCTGGATGTCGATCATGAGGTGCCCCCTGTAATTCTGACCTGCTTAGCCGCAGACTAGGCGCAATCCAAGAGAAGAATTGGCGAAAACCGGGCAACAGCTGCAATGGCGATAGACTATTCCCATGGGCCAGTGCATCTGACATGAACGGGTGATGCTTTTGAGAGTGACATGAAGCCGGAATTCGACATCACCGTTCTGATCGTCGCCTACAAGAGTCGCGACACGATCCGGCGCTGCCTCGCAGCGCTGGAGCAGCAAAGCTGTGTACCGGCGCGCGTGAAACTGCTGGAGAATGGTTCTCCCAGAGAAGAGCGCATGGTTGCGGACGAATTGCCTGACTGGGTCGAGTTTGTCAGCTCGGAGGAAAACCTGGGATTTGCGGGCGGCAATAATCTTCTGGCCGAGGATGTGGAGACCGATTGGCTGGTCTTGCTCAATCCGGACGCGTTTCCACACGATAATTGGTTGGAGGCATTCGAGCGAGCTCGGGAGCGCTACCCAAATGTGCGGATGTTCGGGTCGACGCAGCTGGTAGCCGAGAGCCAAAACCTGCTCGATGGAGTCGGCGACGTCTATCATGCGAGCGGGTTAGCGTACCGGGCAGGGTATGGACGGCCAGTCAGCTTGTGGCCTCCTGATGGCGAAGTATTCGGTGCGTGTGGTGCGGGCGCTTTTATCCGAACTGATTTTTTCCACCAACTCGGTGGTTTTGATGAAAATCTTTTTTGCTACAACGAAGATGTTGATTTGGCCTTCCGCGCTCGGCTCGCCGGATATCCCACCGTTCAACTAAGTGAAGCTGTTGTTGACCATGTGGGTTATGCATCCTCAGCACGACGGTCGGATTTCGCCTTGTACCATGGTGTTCGCAACAGGTTTTGGGTGTTCGTAAAAAATATGCCCTCTTATTTATTCTGGACGCTTCTACCCTTCCATCTCTTCGCAACAGCTTGCTTATGGCTGGTAGCAGTTAAAAACGGCGAAGGAAAAATCTTCTCTCGGGCGATAATCGACGCCGTTAAAGGATTGCGAAAAGTCTGGCGACAGCGCCAAGATGTTCAGGGGGGGCGAAAAGCAAGCGTGAGCGAAATTGCAGCGGCTATGTGTTGGGATTCACGAATGCTTCTGACGCGTTCGCCGGATGTTAGGCCGTATTCGCCAAGCTAGGCGTTAGCCACAATCGGCGGGAGCGCCGACGATGATCTCGATGCGTTCGAGGTCGATCGTATTCGCTGCGTTTTCCCAGTCCGGCCACAGGGCGGCCCAGCCGAAATCCCAGGCACATCCCGGCGGAGATAGTTCAAAGTCCACTGTCGCACGGTCGCTGGTCACTTCGCTGTGGCGCCAATCGCCCTGGCTCATCCCAGGTACGAAGAACGCGGTCCGCAGCCCGTTTGCAGCATCCGCGGACGGGCGCCGGATGTGATATCGGACGGTCAGATTGTATCCTTGCAGCGCTTCAAGTTCATGCGGCGCGAGGACAAAGAATGCGCCCGCCGATTGTTGGCCATCCAGGGGTCCGCGGGCGGCGGTAATGCGCACGATCGTCGTGCTGCCATCGTCCAGGAAGCTGGCAGCCAGCCCCGGACCGGTAACAAGGCCCTGAAGGAGATCCCCCTCGATCAGAATGCCTTCAGCCTGGATCTCCTCGGGCGAACGCTGTGTATCGCTGCCAAACTGGAGCGCTGAATACACCATCGTTGCGATAACGAGTGCAGAAAGAGGAAAAAAGGCCCAGTCGGGCAGGCTCGGAAGCTTCACGACGCACTCATAGTCTGGATGCCTCGACTGTTTGGCCGAGTGCGCCCGGGTCGTCAACCAGAAGCACAGTTTTGGGCGGCAGCAGTATTGCCCAAATTATGCCGAGAAGCTGATTATGCTCGATCGGAAACGCGGTTGAGATTCAGCGACAAAGCTGCTGAACCTGCCGCTCCACTTGAACTTTTGTGCGACGCAGTTGATTTTATGTCCATGGACGACGCCCGCAGCCCGGATCAGGATACGCTTGTAATTGCCCTGTCGCGTTTCGATGGTGCGATGACGCGTGTCGAAAGCCTCGCCTCAAAACTCGTTGACCGCGTGGAACGTGCCGAGATGGAAATTGGTGCGAGTGCCGGCGCTGATCTCGACCGGGCGCGACTGGCTGAAGCGCTGGATATGTCCAAGTCACGGGAAGCCGAATTGCAAGGCGCTGCTGAGGAAGCGGCGGCTGCACTGGATGCGGCGATCGAGGACCTTCGCATGATCGTGACGGAGGACGAGTGATGTCGAAAGTCACGGTACTCCTGAACGGTCGCGAATTCACGATCGGCTGCGAGGAAGGCCAGGAAGCCTATCTCAAATCGCTGGCCAGCTATCTTGATGGCAAGGTCCAGGGGATCACCGAGCAGGTCGGTCAGATTGGTGATTTGCGGCTACTTTTGATGGCGTCCCTCGTTGTGATGGACGAGCTGAAGGAAGCCGAGCGTCGCATTGAAACGCTCGAAGCGCATGTCGATCAGTTGAGATCGCGTTCTGCCGGCGAGAATGTTCACAACGAGCAACAGCGTGATCAGCTCGCCCGTACCATCACCGCCCTGGCGGAGCGGATGGAAAGCCTGGCGGACCGGCTCGACGGAAAACCGGACGAAGACGCTGCGGGTCAAACACCCCTTGAGCAGGTCGAGGCTTGAGCTCGTCGCGATTTGTCGCCACATAGGCAGTGGCGGTTATCTGCAGCGTGCGATGAGACGTTTATCCTACCGACCGTACATCACCACGAGGGAACTGCCTCTGTTCGGGACCGTGGTCCCTTATACGCGGTGCCCACCTGACTTGTCGGGTCTGTGGGGATACACACGACTTGCCGGCGCAGGCGGAGCCGCCACATGACCCTTGCGATCGAAAAACAGGCCCTGCGGGAGCAGGCACTGCGAAAACGATCCGAGGCTGCACAAGCTGCACAACCGCTTGGAGACGCCTTCCTCGCGGCCTTCAAAGAAATCCTTGATAGGCACGCCGTTTCCATCCTGGGCGGATATTACCCGGTGCGGGACGAGCTCGATATCCTGCCGCTACTGGAGCTGGCCGACCAACACGGAGTGGTGACGGCATTGCCTCGCGTGACGGCGCGAGAGGCGCCGCTGGAATTCCAGCGCTGGAGGCCCGGGCAAGCGACAGAGGTCGCGCAGTATGGAATACCGGTTGCGTTGGAGGCGGCTCCACGGGTCTTGCCGGACGCCCTGTTGGTGCCGGGTCTGGCCTTTGACAGCCATGGCGGACGATTGGGGTATGGCGGCGGTTATTACGATCGGACCATTGCGCATCTGGGGCAGGTCCGGCGCCCTGTCCTGATTGCAGTGGGCTATGAGGCTCAGCGCGTCGCGCGCACGCCGAGTGGTCCCCATGACCAGTCGATGGATTACACCCTGTTCGCCTGAAGCGCGAATTTTGTTTCCGATATTCACGCCAGTGACACAATTGTGTTAGTCTTTCCGCAGGCGCCGCAGTGAATCTGGCCGGGTGTCTTCCGGCTTCATCGTTTCTAAACGGGAACCACCAGTAATCACGGGTGTTCCAGCAGGGGGCGGAATGACTTACACGGTCGCATATCAAAGCGCGCATCGGTCGGCCGAGCTGACACACCATGAAAAGGTCGATCTGCGGGAAATCCATGAATCGCGCCAGGAGTTGGCGCGGGTCGCCAATGCAAACAGCACTCGTGGAGCGCTGATCAATATCCTGGACTCGGAAATTGTCGCGGCGCCGGTCGACATCATCGACAATGTGCGCGGGCTGATCGAGGAACTGAAGCCCGGGTGCCGGCTCGCCTTCGTTGCCGTACCGGAAGCGCAAGAGGTGATCAGCATGGTCGTGACCACGGTCGCTCACGGACATGGGGCCAAGGTGATGGGGTTTGCGGATCTGGACGAGGCCCGTAGCTGGATCCGAGGGGTGTCGCACCCGGCCTGAGATCTTTTCGAGGACGCCGCCAAAGAAAAACGCCCCGTCGAAGACGGGGCGTTTTCTGTGTTCAGCGTGGGCCTAGTAGCGGTAGTGTTCCGCCTTGAACGGGCCGTGCTGCGGGACGCCAATATAGTCGGCCTGCTCTTCGGAGAGCACGGTCAGCTTAGCGCCCAGCTTGTCCAGGTGCAGCGCCGCGACTTTCTCGTCGAGATGTTTCGGCAGGATGTAGACCTCGTTGTCGTATTTCTCACCATCCGTCCAAAGCTCGATCTGGGCCAGGGTCTGGTTGGTGAAGGAGGAGGACATCACGAAGCTCGGGTGACCGGTTGCATTGCCGAGATTCACCAGACGGCCTTCGGAGAGAAGGATGATGCGGTGGCCTTCCGGGAAGTTCACCAGGTCGACCTGCGGCTTCACATTGGTCCACTGGTAGTTTTTCAGGCTCTCGACCTGAATTTCGTTGTCGAAGTGACCGATATTGCAGACGATCGCCATGTCCTTCATGCCGCGCATGTGGTCCACGGTGATGATGTCCTTGTTGCCGGTCGCCGTGACGAAGATATCCATCTCGTCAACAACGTCCTCGATGCGAACAACTTCGAAACCATCCATGCAGGCCTGCAGGGCACAGATCGGGTCGACTTCGGTCACATAGACGCGGGCGCCAGCACCTGCGAGCGACTCTGCGGAGCCTTTACCGACATCGCCATAGCCGAGGACGAGGGCTTTCTTGCCCGACATCATGACGTCGGTACCGCGACGAATGGCGTCGACCAGGCTCTCGCGACAGCCATAGCGGTTGTCGAACTTGGACTTGGTGACGCTGTCATTGACGTTGATGGCTGGGAAGGGCAGCTCGCCACGCTTCTGCATCTGATAAAGACGCATGACGCCGGTGGTTGTCTCTTCCGATACACCCTGGATGGCTGCTTTGGCCTTGGCGAACCAGCCCGGGGTTGCGGCAATACGCTTCTTGATCTGTGCGTAGAGGGCAGTTTCCTCTTCCGATTTCGGGTGGTCGAGAATGGACGGGTCATTCTCGGCCTTTTCGCCCAGGATCAGGTAGAGGGTCGCGTCACCACCATCGTCCAGGATCATGTTGGCGGTTTCGCCGTCAGCCCAATGGAAGATGGCGTCGGCGTAGTCCCAGTACTCTTCCAGCGTCTCGCCCTTGGTCGCGAAGACCGGCACGCCGGTTTCGGCGATGGCGGCAGCGGCCTGGTCCTGGGTGGAGAAGATGTTGCACGATGCCCAGCGGACTTCCGCGCCGAGCGCCGTCAGCGTCTCGATGAGCACGGCGGTCTGGATGGTCATGTGCAGTGAGCCGGCAATGCGTGCGCCCTTTAGTGGCTGGGAGTCTTTGTATTCTTCACGCAGAGCCATCAGGCCCGGCATTTCGATCTCGGCCATGTCGAGCTCTGTGCGGCCCCATTTGGCGAGCGACAGGTCTTTGACGACGTACGGTTTATTGGCGGATTCCGTCATGATCTTTCGATCCTTCTTGCGGTCTGTGTATGTGCGAGGGGCCGGATAACCGGCCCCTGGATTTCTTGTTTGGTTTAGACGAGCGATTTCAGCTCATCGACCAGATCTGTCTTCTCCCAGGAGAAGCCGCCATCGTTATCCGGCGTCCGGCCGAAATGACCGTAGGCGGCCGTGCGAGCATAGATCGGGCGATTGAGTTGCAGGCGGGTGCGGATACCACGCGGGGAGAGATCGGCGATCTGCATCAGCGCGTCCTCGAGCTTGGCCTCCGCGATATTGCCTGTGCCGTGCAGGTCGACATAGAGCGAGAGCGGCTTGGCCACGCCAATCGCGTAGGAGACTTGGATGGTGCACTTCTTGGACAGGCCAGAAGCGACCACGTTTTTGGCCAGCCATCGGCAGGCATAGGCGGCAGAGCGGTCAACCTTGGTCGGATCCTTGCCGGAGAAGGCGCCACCACCGTGCGGTGCAGCACCGCCATAGGTGTCAACAATGATCTTGCGGCCGGTCAGGCCGGCATCACCGTCCGGACCGCCGATGACGAAATTGCCGGTCGGGTTCACGTAGAATTCCTCTTCCGGCGGGAACCAGCCCTCGGGCAGGACGTTGGCGACGATCGGGCGAACCAGTTCGCGGATATCGGCCGGAGAGAAGCCGTCCTTGTGCTGGGTGGAGACGACCACAGAGGTCGCGCCGACCGGCACACCGTTCTCGTAGCGCAGGGTGACCTGTGACTTGGCATCCGGTTCGAACTCCGGACGTTCGCCGGATTTGCGCACGGTGGCCATGCGCTTGAGGATCTCGTGAGAGAACTGGATCGGCGCCGGCATCAGTTCCGGCGTCTCGTCCGTGGCATAGCCAAACATGATGCCCTGGTCGCCAGCACCTTCCTCGGTGAACGTGCCGGTGCCTGCATCAACACCCGCAGCGATGTCGGTGGATTGTTCGTGCAGGAAGTTCTGCAGCGCGGATTTCTCCCAGTGGAAGCCGGCCTGTTCGTAGCCGATATCGCGCACCGCATTGCGGGCGGCGGCCTCGATCTCGTCATCCGAGATTGCGCCGGCACAGCGCACTTCGCCGGCCAGAACGATCTGGTTGGTTGTCGTCAGGGTCTCACAGGCGACGCGTGCTTCCGGGTCCTTGGACAGGAAGAGGTCGACGATGGCGTCCGAAACGCGATCGCAGACCTTGTCGGGATGGCCTTCGGAAACGCTTTCGGAGGTGAAGATGTAGGACGTACGGCTCACTACAAGATCCTCATATAAAGATTGCTTTATGTGGCGCGGGATAGATCAGACATCTACCCAAGATGCAAGTTTTTAATTTCATGCAGCGACCATATTAACGGATCATCAAAGATGGTATATAAAGATATCTTTATGTCGTAATAATCAATGAAGTCGAGGCCTCCCCGTGGCTAATAAGCGAATTTCATTCGAGTTTTTCCCGCCGAAGAGCGAGGCAATGGAGCAAACCCTGTGGGATTCCATTTCCCGGCTTGAGGCTCTGGCGCCCGAATTCGTCTCTGTGACCTATGGCGCAGGCGGGTCTACCCGGGATCGCACCCACCGGACGGTGAGGCGGATTGCCCAGGAGACAGGTGTTGATCCGGCGGCGCATCTGACCTGCGTCGGAGCTTCCCGGGCTCAAGTCGACGAGGTGATCGAGGACTACTGGAATAGCGGAGTTCGCCACATCGTTGCCTTGCGCGGCGATCCGCCGGAGGGCATTGGCGAGCGCTATGCGCCGCACCCGGATGGCTACGCAAATGCGGCGGAGTTGGCGGCGGGTATTCGAAACATTGCTGATTTCGAGATCTCGGTTGGCTGCTATCCGGAGAAACACCCTGAAAGCCCGAGCCAGCAGCATGACTTTGATTTGCTCAAGGCGAAGATCGATGCGGGGGCCACGCGTGCGATCACGCAGTTCTTCTTTTATCCCGACGTGTTCTTCCGGTTCAGGGATGAAGCCGTCCGCGCGGGTATAACTGTGCCAATTATCCCCGGCATCATGCTGCAGCCGAACTTTGTCGGTCTGAAGCGCATCGCGGGACTGTGCGGAACAACGCTGCCTGCCTGGTTGCATGAATTGTATGAAGGCCTCGAGGATGACGCGTCCACGCGTCAGCTGGTTACAGCGCATGTGGCGGCCAACCTGGTTGAAAAATTGTCTGAAGGCGGTGTGGACGGGTTCCATTTCTACACGCTCAATCGAGCCGAGCTCGCATTGTCGACCTGCCGCTTGTTGGGGGTTCGCCCAAAGGCTCAAACCGCTCGGGAGATATCAGTATGAGCAATGCAGACCAACTCGCCCGTATCGGCCAGGATCGGGTTCTGATCCTGGACGGTGCCATGGGCACGCAGATCCAGGATCTGAAACTGGATGAAAACGGGTATCGCGCGGAGCGTTTCGCGGACTGGCCCGTGCCGATCCAGGGCAATAACGACATTCTCAACCTGACGGCCCCGGATGCTGTGCGCGCCATTCATGCTGCCTATTTTGCAGCAGGCGCAGACATTATTGAGACCAATACCTTCTCTGCCACCCGCATTGCCCAGGCTGACTACCGGATGGAAGAACTGGCCGCAGAGATTGCCAGGGACGGCGCGCGATTGGCCCGCGAGGCGGCTGACGCTGCAGCCGAGGCCACGGGGATTGCCAAGGGTGTGGCCGGCGCGATTGGCCCGACGAACAAAACACTGTCGATTTCGCCGGACGTCAACGATCCAGGCTATCGGGACACCAATTTTGGCAAAGTCCGCGATGCTTACCTGGAACAGGCTCGAGCGATGCAGCCATTTGTTGATTTCTTCCTCGTCGAGACGATCTTTGACACGCTGAACGCGAAAGCCGCGATCAAGGCCGTGCTGGATCTGCGTGATGAGACGGGGCAGGACGTTCCAATCATGATCTCCGGCACGATCACCGACCGCTCCGGCCGCACACTATCCGGACAGACTGCCGAGGCCTTCTGGTGTTCCGTGCGCCACGCCAAGCCTTGGGCGATCGGATTGAACTGTGCTCTTGGCGCGGCCGACATGCGTCAGTATATCGCTGAGATTTCTCGCGTCGCGGACACTCGCGTGCTGGCCTATCCCAATGCGGGCCTGCCCAATGATATGGGCGAGTATGACGAACAACCTCACGAGACGGCCAGCCACTTGTCCGACTGGGCGCAATCGGGGCTGGTCAATATTGTCGGTGGGTGTTGCGGCACCACGCCTGCGCACATCGCTGAGATTGCGCGCCAGGCGCGAGACGCCGCGCCACGCCAGGTCCGGGCGGCGTCTGCGAGCATGCGATTGTCCGGTCTCGAACCGTTCGAACTATCGGCCTGAGTGAAACGGCGATGACCTTACCCGTCTCCACCTTCGTCAATATTGGCGAACGCACCAATGTGACCGGCTCGGCTCGTTTTCGACGGCTGATCACCGAAGGCGACTATTCCGAAGCGGTATCCGTTGCGCGCCAACAAGTCGAGAATGGCGCCCAGATCATCGATGTGAACATGGATGAGGGCCTGCTCGACAGTGTCGAGGCCATGACCACATTCCTGCGCATGATCGCTGGTGAGCCGGATGTCGCGCGGGTCCCGGTCATGGTCGACAGCTCGAAATGGGAGGTCATCGAGGCCGGATTGCAAAACGTCCAGGGCAAGGCCGTGGTCAATTCGATCAGCCTGAAGGAAGGTGAGGGGCCATTCCTGGAGCAGGCCCGCGCCTGCCTGTCCTACGGTGCGGCGGTTGTCGTGATGGCCTTTGACGAAACCGGTCAGGCGGAGACGGCGGACCGCAAGTTCGAGATTTGCCAGCGCGCTTATCGGCTGCTGGTCGACACAGTCGGCTTCCCGCCGGAAGACATCATTTTTGACCCGAATATCTTCGCTGTCGCGACCGGTATCGAAGAACACAACGACTACGCTGTCGCCTTCATCGAGGCTACGCGTCGGATCCGCTCGGAACTGCCTGGCTGTCATGTCTCCGGTGGCCTCTCCAACATCTCCTTCTCTTTCCGCGGCAATGAGCCGGTGCGCCGTGCCATGCACTCGGTCTTCCTGTTCCACGCCGTGCGTGCGGGCATGGATATGGGCATCGTCAATGCCGGCCAGCTGGATATTTATGACGACATCGATCCGGAGCTGCGCGAGCTGGTCGAGGATGTGATCCTCAATCGCCGCGACGATGCGACGGACCGACTGTTGGAGACAGCCGAGAAGTATCGCGGGCAGGGCAAGAGTGCAGAGATGACGCGCGACCTGTCCTGGCGAGAGCAGGATGTCGGGCTGCGACTGAAACACGCGCTGGTGCATGGCATCAATGAATTCATCATCGAGGATACGGAGGAGGCACGGCTGTCCTTCGAACGACCGCTGCATGTGATCGAAGGCCCGCTGATGGACGGCATGAATGTCGTCGGAGACCTGTTTGGCGAGGGCAAGATGTTCCTGCCACAGGTAGTGAAGTCGGCGCGGGTCATGAAACAGGCCGTCGCGCATCTCATCCCCTTCATGGAAAAGGAAAAGGCTGAAAGCGGCGAGGCGTCTCGCTCGGCCGGCAAGGTCGTCATGGCGACGGTGAAAGGCGATGTGCATGATATCGGCAAGAATATCGTTGGCGTTGTGCTCCAATGTAACGGCTATGAGGTGATCGATCTGGGCGTGATGGTGCCCAGCGAGAAGATCCTGGAGACGGCGCTGGACGAGGAGGCGGATGTCATCGGCCTGTCCGGTCTCATCACACCCTCTCTCGACGAGATGGTGTTTGTGGCCTCCGAGATGGAGCGTCAGAAAATCGACATTCCCTTGCTGATCGGGGGCGCCACGACCAGCCCGGCGCATACGGCGGTGAAGATTGATCCCACCATTGATGTTGCTCCTGTCGTCCATGTGCTCGATGCCAGCCGGGCGGTGGGCGTCGTTTCAACACTGCTTTCAGACAAGCGCGAGGCCTATGCGGCGGATGTGAAGGCGGATCTGGCAAAGATCCGCGAGCGACGACTGGCTGCGCGTACGGCCAAGTCTCGCCTGAGTCTGGAGCAGGCACGTGCCAAGGCGTGGGATTGCGACTGGACGACCTACTCAGCTCGGAAACCCAAACGACCGGGCGTGCAGCATTTCGACATCCCGGTGAGCACCCTGGTCGATTATATCGACTGGACCCCATTCTTCTTCACCTGGGAGCTGAAAGGGACGTATCCGGCCATTCTGGACGATCCGAAGCGGGGTGAGGCAGCGCGCAGTCTGCTGGAAGACGGAAGGCGCATGCTCGAGCGCATCATTGCGGAAGACCTGCTCGCACCAAAAGGGGTGATCGGGTTCTGGCCGGCGCACCGGGACGGCGATGATGTTGTCCTGTTCGGGGATGAGGCCCGCTCCGCTGAGTGTGCCCGTTTCTTTGGCCTGCGCCAGCAGATGAGCAAGGAAGGCGACAAGCCCAGCCTGTGTCAGTTCGATTTTGTAGGTCCTCAGGGCGTTGAAGATTATATCGGCGGCTTTGCCGTGACAGCCGGGGACAACGCTGAATTCGTCGCCGCATTGGATGCCCAGCAGGACGACTATTCGTCGATCATGTTCAAGGCGATTTCGGACCGCCTCGCAGAGGCCGCAGCAGAATGGCTGCACGAGCAGGTGCGACGAGAGCACTGGGGTTATGCCGAAAGTGAGTCTTTCTCGAACCGGGAGCTGATTGCGGAAGCCTATGACGGCATCCGGCCGGCGCCGGGATATCCATCCCAGCCGGACCATTCGGAAAAGCGTACCCTGTTCAGCCTGCTGGATGCCCAGGCGCGAATTGGGATCGGACTGACCAATAGTTTCGCCATGACGCCAGCATCCTCGGTCTCAGGGCTCTACCTGGCGCATCCCGACAGCCACTACTTTGCGGTTGGGCGCATTCAGCGCGATCAGGTCGAGGATTATGCACGTCGCAAAGGGTGGACGTTAGCAGAGTGTGAACGAGCGCTGGGGCCGATTCTGGACTATGAGCCGGCGTGAGGCGCGCGAAGCTGGATCAATGTAAAAAGCGCGATGTGATAGGCGCTCCACACGGCCAGGCCATAGAATTTGAGCCCGTCTTCCAAGACGACGCCTGTGGTCGATCGGTCGTACACTGTCAGGTCCAGCAGCAGGCTGCCGGTGACCGCGGCCATACCAATGGCCAATAACCACCAGTCGCTCCGAAGCAAGAGACGCCAGCCTGACAATAGATACCCTGCACCAAGAAGCATGTAGAAGATCAGGATATAAGTCTGGCGCAGACCCAGCCCCGGCAGCACGCTCTCGTGCAGGAGCAGGGCATCATCCAGCGCCATCCAGCCATGCAAGAGGCCGGCGAAAAGCGTCAGGGCAAAGGCAGCGCCGCGCTCGCCGCGAACCCACAAGATCAGCGCTGTGAACAGACCGGTGGCGGCGACACACGCCCACATGATGATGCCAAGCTGGGACATGAAGCCGAATGCAATATGGCAACATTCATCGGCTTCGCGCGCTGCCGCAACGACATCCAGGAACAGCCATTTCGGGTCGAGCCAGGGCTGCAGGATCGCGGCGGCAACGACAAGCGCGGGCAGTACCAGCACTATAATGGAGACTGGGACCAGGATGTTCCGTGGCATGGTCAGTGAAAATGCGGGATTGGTGCCTGGCATGCGACGCGGATCCGTGTGCGGAATGAATGGGGTAACCTACAGACGTCGTATGGTGTTTAGCAAGTTTGCCCGACGGCTTGTGCAGGCAGGACAGGCGAATGGCTTGGCCTTTGCCGCGACAAGGTGCATATCCAGTCGTCTGTAAAGTGGAGCATGACGATGCGCATCGCGTTTTTTGGAGATATTGTCGGCAAGACCGGGCGCCGGGCTGTGGAAGACCATCTGCCCCGCTTGCGGGAAACGCTCGCACTCGACTTTGTCGTCATCAACGCTGAAAACGCAGCCGCCGGTTTTGGTGTCACGGAGAAAATCTGCGAGCAATTGTTCGACTATGGCGCAGATGTGCTCACCCTGGGTAACCACGCCTGGGACCAGCGCGAAGCCCTGACCTATATCGAGCGCGAACCCCGCCTGCTGCGTCCTGCGAATTATCCGGTCGGGTCGACGCCCGGGCGCGGAGCCAATCTCTTCCAGACAGCCAAAGGTGAGAGTGTCCTGGTCGTCAATGCGATGGGCAACCTGTTCATGGAAACCCTTGATGATCCGTTCGCTGCTGTGGAACGCGAGCTTGCGGCTGCGCCCCTGGGCGAAGTTGCCGATGCTGTGCTTGTCGACATGCACGCGGAAGCCACCAGCGAGAAAAATGCCATGGGCGTGTTCTGTGATGGCCGCGCGAGCCTGGTTGTCGGGACCCATACCCACATTCCGACCGCGGATGCGCGTATCCTGCCTGGTGGTACGGGCTATCAGACCGATGCCGGCATGTGCGGCGACTATGACAGCGTCATTGGCATGGACAAGGAAGAACCGGTGAGGCGCTTCACAACCCGCATGCGCACATCCCGCTTTGAACCTGCGACAGGCGAGGCAACCCTGTGCGGGGTGATGGTAGAGACCGGCGCAGACGGATTGGCAACATCGATTTCACCGATCCGGGTGGGCGGTACGCTCGCTTCGCAGATTCCTGCGTAAAACACACGTAATAATATAGATTTAGCGCCATAAATGGTCGCGTTGTATTGACCTGTCCAGGTGGCTGTGCCCTAGTTTCGCTGAAATGATCTAGAGGATGTGTTCATGGTCCAGAAGACCGCTCTGGTTTGTGGCGCTGGTGGCTTTATTGGCGGCCATCTGGTTCGGCGTTTGAAGGAAGAAGGCTTCTGGGTGCGCGGCGTGGACGTGAAGTTTCACGAACACGATGACACCGTCGCCGATGACTTCATGATCGGGGACCTTCGCGACCAGCTTGTGGTCCGCGAGGTGGTGGATCGTCGCTTTGACGAGGTGTATCAGCTGGCCGCGGACATGGGTGGCGCCGGGTATATCTTTACCGGTGAGAATGACGCAGACGTCATGCATAATTCTGCGACGATCAACCTCAATGTCCTGGACGCCTGTCACAAGCGCAATATCAAGCGGGTTTTCTATTCGTCATCCGCCTGCATCTATCCCGAGTATAACCAGCTGGATCCGGATAACCCCAACTGCGCCGAAGACAGTTCCTATCCCGCCAATCCCGACAGTGAATACGGTTGGGAGAAACTGTTCTCCGAGCGGCTCTACCTGGCCTATAATCGCAATCACGGCATGGAATGCCGTGTCGCGCGTTTCCACAATATTTTCGGCCCGCTGGGCACGTGGGAAGGCGGGAAGGAAAAAGCGCCAGCCGCGATGTGTCGCAAGGTGGCCTTGGCTGCTGATGGCGGCGAGATCGAGGTCTGGGGGGATGGTCTCCAGACGCGGTCATTTCTTTACATCGATGAATGCCTTGAAGGTTCGATCCGGCTCTTGCGCTCGGATTTTGAAGGCCCGGTCAATATCGGCTCGGAAGAGATGATATCGATCAATGACCTGGCGCGAATGGTCATCGATATCTCAGGGAAGTCGATGGATATCCGCAACATCCCTGGTCCTCTGGGCGTGCGGGGGCGTAACTCGGACAACCGGTTGATTGCCGAGAAACTGGGCTGGGCGCCTTCACAATCCCTGCGCCAGGGGATGGAAATCACCTATGAGTGGATCATGGGTGAGATCCAGCGCACCCATAATCAGCGTTAATCGCTCAGTTCAGCCGGTATCTGCATGCGGCCGATCACGCCCTCGGTCAGCGAGCCAAGCCACAGCTGGCCTTCGCCATCCGGGACTGCGTTGGCCAGCAAGCCAAACCGGCCATCGGGATCGTGGAAACTGTCCAGATACTCGCCATCCTCGTTCATCACGAGCACAAAGGCGCGCGGTGCACCGGCCTGTATCCAGATATTGTCCGGAAACTTGGTGATCATTCGCGTCAGAAACGGGTTGCGGTGCAAGAAGCGCAGAAGCGGAACGCGCTGCGTGTCCATGGCGATGTAAAGGTGACCCTGGCCATCCCCCATGACACCGTCCGGGATGCCGGGAAGATTGTCAGCCACGATCTCGAACTCGCCGGCGCGAGGGCCAGCCAGCCAATAACGGGACAGCCGGTAGCGATAGGTCTCCAGGACAAACACCGACTGCTGATCGGCTGACATGGCGACACCATTGGCGAAATAGAGCGCGTCGACGAGGATCTCTGTCGAGCCCGTTTCCGGATCGAGCGCCACCAGAGCGCCATAGGGCCGGTTCTCGGCCATATCGTAGGCATAGGTGCGCAGGTGCGGATCGTTCGCCCACTTCCAGCTGGCCTCGGAGAAATAGATCATGCCGTCATCGGCGATGTCCAGGTCGTCGGCGAAACCGAGCGGGCGGTCGCCGGCCGTCATGGTCAAGGTCTCCACCGCGTTGGATCCGGGCGTGACCGCGTACACGCCATCCGATGCTGCAACGATAAGCCGTCCCTGCCCATCCCATTGCAGCCCCAGGGCGGGCAAACGGGAAACACTCACCCGCTCGGCAACCTGCCAGACATCCTGTCCATCCTGAGCGAGACGCACAACACTGCCATCATGTTGGGACGCCCAGACTGAACCGTCGGGGGCCACAGCGATGTCTTCGGAATTGGTAATGAGCCCGCGGCCAATTTCTTCAATTCCCGCAAGCTGCCCTCGCGGCTCCAATACCCCCTCCAGTGCCGGCGGGTCGGGTTCATCCCAATAAGCCGGGTCAAAACGGGCTGGCCAGAGCAGCCAGAGCACCAGCAACACACCTATGCCGCCCAAAACATAAAGACTATTTCGCATGACCGCCCCCTAGCGCGCAGAGCCAGTAGTGAACCGGAACCCGACCTTGCTGTCCACGTCGAAACGGTTTCCCTTGGCGAGGAGTCATGTTTAGCTTTCGACAATTCCTTGTCTCTCTGGGGCGAAAACACAGCCCAGAGCATCCGCCAAGCAACGACCAGAGGCAGATCCTATGAGCGAGATCGTACCCGTCATCATGTCCGGTGGTGCTGGAACACGTTTGTGGCCCTTGTCGCGTGCAGCACGCCCGAAACAGGTTCACGCCCTGGTGTCGGATGTCTCGATGATCGAGGCGACTGTCCGCCGCGCCGGGGAGGGGGATGAGGTCGCTTTCCATCCACCGGTCATCGTTCTGGGGGGTGACCAGCTCGACAGCGCTCGTGACCTCCTGGGGCGTAAGGAAGAGACTGTCTCCTATGTCGTGGAACCCATGGCGCGCAACACCGCTGCGGTAGCGGCTGTCTCTGCAGCGATGGTCGCGCGAGACCATGGGGATGACGCCCTGGTCTTGTTGATGCCCGCCGACCACCACATCAAGGATGAAGAGGCCTTTCGCGTAACGGTCTCGCGGGCCGCGAACCTAGCGAGGGCTGGCAGTATTGTCACATTTGGCATCAGGCCCTCCGGCCCGGCGACCGGGTTTGGCTATATTTGTCGGGGTCGAGCGCAAGGCGAGGGGTATCGGGTCCAGGCCTTCACCGAAAAACCGGACCTCGCCACGGCGCGCAAATTCCTGTCTGATGGGCGCTATTACTGGAACGCGGGGATTTTTCTCTTCAAGGCCAGCACGATGAGATCGGAGCTGGAAAACTTGCAGCCAGACATTCTCAGAGCATGCGAATTATCACTCGCGCGGGCCAGCCGGGAGGGGGCCATCGTCAGGCTCGACGCTGATGCATTCGCGTCCTGTCCCGCGGACTCCATCGATTATGCCGTCATGGAAAAGACGGACCGGGCTGCTGTTGTGCCAGCCGATTTTGACTGGTCTGATGTCGGGTCCTGGTCCTCGCTCTGGGATGTCAGCGAGAAGGATGAAGCTGCCAACGTGATGATCGGCGATGCGCACCTCATCGAAACCAAGCGCAGCCTCGTTTACTCCACCGGTGCGCGTGTCGGGGTGATCGGCTGTGACCGCATCATGGTTGTCGCGACAGAGGACGCGGTTCTCGTAGCCGACATGGCCAATGACCAGGACGTCAAGAAACTGGTGGAAGCCTTGCGCACCGAGGGGCGTCTTGATCTGCTTTGATGCGGCTAATCAATGTGATCACCCGGTAGCCATTGAATGGCGGAGCCGGTATTAAGCGGACAAAGACTGTTACACAAAGGGATTGTACAATGGCCGGACATTCCAAATGGGCGAATATCCAGCACCGCAAAGGTCGTCAGGATGCGGTGCGTTCCAAGCTGTTTTCGCGTCTCTCCAAGGAGATCGCGATCGCTGCGAAACTGGGTGGCCCTGATCCCGATGCCAATCCGAGATTGCGCCTGGCCGTGGCAAACGCCAAGGGCCAGTCCATGCCCAAGGACAATATCCAGCGCGCCATTGATAAGGCTGCCGGCGGCGATGCGGACACGTATGAGGACATCCGGTATGAGGGCTTCGGTCCGGCTGGTATCGGGGTGATTGTCGAGGTCTCCACCGACAACAAGAACCGCGCTGCTGCCGAAGTGCGCACGGCCTTCGCCAAGAATGGCGGCAATATGGGCGAGACCGGATCGGTCGCTTTCATGTTCGATAATGTCGGCGAGATCCGCTATCCGCTGTCCAAGGCAGATGAAGACACCATGATGGAAGCGGCGATCGAGGCCGGTGCCGAAGATGTCAGCTCTGAAGAAGGCGACGAGGAGGATGAAGGCCAGCACATCATCTTCACCGCGCGCGAGGACCTGATGGAAGTGGTTTCCGCGCTGTCCAGCCAGTTCGAGGACCCGGCTTCTGCCAAGATCATCTGGAAGCCGCAGAATCTGATCGAAGTGCCCGGCGACAAGGTTCCCACCTTGATGAAAATGATGGAAGCGCTCGAAGAGTGCGATGACGTACAGAATGTTTACGCAAATTTCGACATTTCCGACGAGGACATGGCCAACGCATAATCGTCCAGTTTGGCATCGGGGAGAGGGATGGACACTGTAAAGGCACTGGCTGACTGGGGTGTTCAATCATTCTTCCCGCTCTGGCGCGAGAGGTCGCTGGACCCTGAGACTGGCGGATTTTTCGAGGCTTTCGACCGGGGCGGTGAGCCGCTGAGGGATGCGAACCGCCGTGTTCGTGTCCAGGCGCGTCAGATCTACACCTTCGCCCGAGCACATCTGCGCGGATGGTGCGACGGCCTGTCGGCCGCTCGATCCGGCTGGGACTACCTGCAAGAGCATGCGCGCCACCCTGATGGAGGCTATGCCCACCTGCTCGATGCGCGCGGGCAGATTATCTCCGATCATCGAGATCTCTACGATCATGCCTTCATCCTCCTGGCTGCCAGCTTTCTGGCCGAGGTCACAGGCGAGGCGCGCTATCTGAGCGATTGCGACGATCTGCTCGACTTTCTCGATACCCGTATGAGCCACCCGACCGGCGGCTATATCGAGGCGGTCGGTGGAGGCGATCAGCCTCGTCGCCAGAACCCGCATATGCACCTCTTCGAGGCGCTGATGATTTTCCGCCAGGCAGGCGGGAAGGGGGGGCTGGCCCGCGCGTCCGAGATTCACGCGCTGTTCCACCAGCGGTTCTACTCGGAAGATTATGGCGTGCTGTTCGAGTTTTTCGAACAGGACCTCAAACGGATCTCCAAGGTCACGGGACCTGTCGCGGAGCCGGGACACATGTTTGAGTGGGTTTGGCTTCTGGGCAAATATGCGCGTCTCAGCGGCCAAGAGATCAGCCCCGCCGCCGAAGTCTTGTTCCGCAACGGCATGCGGATGGGCGTCAATCCAAATAGTGGTCTGCTGATCAGTTCCATGGATGAAACGGGTGTGGTCAAGGACCCGGCCACGCGGACCTGGATGCAAAACGAGTGGTTCCGGGCCGCATGTGTCGCGAAAACCCGCGGCTTCGAGCGGGCGGACGAAGCGCTTGACCTGGCGGGGCGCGCAATGCTGGAGCAGCATTTTGCGGTGCCAGTTCAAGGGGGCTGGATCGAGCACTTTGACGGGAGCGGCAATCCAGTTGGCGATGCCATGCCGGCGAGCACGCTCTACCACATTATCGGAGCCCTGATTGAGGCCGATAAATTGCTCGACTCTGACCTGTGTTAGCGTAAACATGATCGCATCGACCGTGCGATGCTCCACTGATTTGCTGTATTAACGAGGAAGACCATGTCTCTCGCCGCCTTGAAAGCCCATGCCGACCGCCTCGGAGGCGCGTCTCTGCGCGATATCGTCGATGGGCGTGGCCCTGGCCTGTCTGATTGGGTGTTCAGTGCGGCGGGCATCGAGTTGGATCTGACCAAACAGCGTCTGGATGCCGATGCCCTGGCATCGCTGCTCGAGGCTGCGGATGCGCTGGAACTCGCTCACCACCGGGACACGCTCCTGTCCGGTGGAATTGTCAATCCGACAGAGGGGCGGCCGGCATTGCATATGGCCTATCGCGAAGGGGCGAAGATCGCGGGCACTGATGCTGCAGACCTCGTGGCGCGAACCCAGACCCAGACACGTGAATTCGCCCAGGCCGTGCGCTCCGGCACCTATCAGCCGTCTGGTAAGGCCATTACCCGGGTGGTGAATATCGGTATCGGCGGGTCCGACCTTGGTCCCCGCCTAATAGCTGACGCCTTGGCGGAATTCGCGGATGGCGGGCCCGAGATGCGGTTTGTCGCGAGCCTGGATCCCAGCGATCTGCGTCTGGCGCTCGATGGCGCCGACCCCGAGACCCTCCTGTTTATTGTCGCGTCGAAATCCTTCTCTACACAGGAAACCCTGATGGGCGCCGAGGCTGCGCGCGCCTGGTTGTCCGCGCATGTGCCGGCTGAGCGGCTTGGCGGCCATTTCGCGGCAGCGTCTGCAGCCCCTCAAAAGGCGGCGGCCTTTGGCATTCCCGCAGAGCGCGTGTTCGATTTTCCGGATTGGGTGGGCGGTCGTTATTCCGTCTGGAGTGCTGTCGGACTGAGCCTGGAGATCGGTCTGGGTCCCGATGTTTTCGCTGCTTTCCGTGCCGGGGCGCAGCAGATGGACCAGCATTTCGCGTCTGCACCTCTGGCGGAGAACCTGCCGGTCCTCAAGGGGTTGGTCGATGCCTGGAACCGCGTGGCATTGGGACATCCAAGCCGCTGTGTTGCCGCTTATTCAGCGCGGCTCGGCAAGCTGGCGGATTATCTTCAGCAGCTGGAGATGGAATCGCTCGGCAAATCCGTAACGCTGGACGGCGCACCGGCGCCTACCGCGGGCGGTGCCCTGGTCTGGGGCGGTGCCGGCACCGAGATCCAGCATTCCTTTTTCCAGTGGCTGCACCAGGGCAAGGACATTGTCCCGGTCGACTTCATCGGGGTGAAACGGCATTTCGCCAGTACGGATGCGCGTGAACGTGCGCTCGCCGCGAACATGGCAGCTCAGGGAGCTGCACTTCTTGATGGTCGCCAGCTGTCTGAGGCCGACGAGGGCGAGCTGGCCAGCCACAAGTCCATGCCAGGCGGGCGACCTTCCGCCATGCTGTTGCTGGACGACCTCAACCCACAGACGCTGGGCGCGCTGATCGCCCTGCATGAGCATAAGGTATTCGTTGAAGGCGTCGTCTACGGAATTAATCCCTACGACCAATGGGGGGTCGAACTCGGGAAAGTCCTGACAACAGGTATTCTCAAAGGCGAAACGAAAGAGTACGACGCGTCCACCAAAGCGTTGCTGGACCGGACCGGTTTTGGGGGCCGGTAAGGCTTCGTTCGACCACGAATCCCGCTACACCCGCAGCGGATCTTAAAGAGGCGATCATGAGCACGAATATCGGTTCGCAATACACTGACATGGCCAACGCAATCCGCGCCCTGTCGATGGATGCAGTTCAAGCGGCAAATTCCGGCCACCCGGGCATGCCGATGGGTATGGCAGATGTCGCGACCGTGCTTTGGGCGCGGCATATGAAGTTCGATCCGGCGGCGCCGGGCTGGGCGGACCGGGACCGGTTCATCCTGTCCGCTGGGCATGGTTCGATGCTGATCTATTCGCTGTTGCACCTGACCGGCTTCGAAGACGTCACAATGGATGAGCTTCGCAATTTCCGTCAGATGGGATCGTTGACAGCGGGGCACCCTGAATACGGTCACACGCCGGGTGTTGAGGCGACGACCGGCCCGCTGGGGCAGGGCATTTCCATGGCGGTGGGAATGGCGCTGGCCGAGCGTATGCTCAATGCAGAATATGGTGATGACCTGGTCGACCACCGGACCTGGGTTATCGCGTCCGACGGTGACCTTCAGGAGGGCATCAGCCACGAAGCCATTTCTATCGCGGGCCATCTCAAGCTGAACCGTCTGTGTGTTCTGTGGGATGATAACGAGATCTCGATTGACGGCGCCACCAGCGTTTCGGAGTCGACTGATGTTCTCAAGCGGTTCGAGGCTGCGGGCTGGACGACAGCGCGTGTCGATGGCCATGACATGGACGCGATCGACCAGGCCTTGTCCGAGGCGCGTCAAAGCGACAAGCCGGTGCTGATTTCTTGCCAGACCACGATCGGTTTTGGTGCGCCGACCAAGGCTGGAACGGCTGGTAGCCATGGTGCGCCGCTGGGGGATGAGGAAATCGCCGGCGCGCGCAAGGCGCTGGGCTGGGACCATGCGCCGTTTGTCATTCCTGATGAGGTTTATGAGAACTGGCGCGCGGTTGGCTCGCCGGAGGCTCATGATGCCTGGCGTGATCGTCTCGCTTCCACGGACAAGGCCGATGAGCTGGTCGCCCAGCTCTCGGGCGAGCCGGGTGAGGCGGGGCTCGAGGCGCTCGCAGCATGGCGCAAACAAGTTGCCGAGGAGCGTCCGGACCTGGCCTCTCGCGCCGCGTCAGGCAAGACCCTGGAAGCCATCATCCGCAGCTGGCCTGGCCTGATCGGTGGTTCCGCAGACCTCACCGGCTCCAACCTGACGAAAACAAGCCATGGCGGCGCTGTTACGGCGGACGACTATGCTGGCCCCTACATCCATTTCGGGGTGCGCGAACACGGCATGGCGGCGTGCGCAAACGGCATGGCGCTTCATGGCGGTATCACGCCCTATGTGGCGACCTTCCTGGTTTTTGCTGATTATTGCCGCGGTTCCATGCGTTTGTCGTCGCTGATGGAGCAACCGGTTGTCTATGTGCTGACGCACGACTCGATCGGTCTGGGTGAAGATGGTCCAACCCACCAGCCGGTGGAGACGCTGGCTTCGCTGCGCGCCATTCCGAACATGCATGTTTTCCGTCCGGCTGATGCGCTGGAAACCGCGGAAGCCTGGGAGCTTTCGCTCAAGCGCGACAACGGACCTAGCGTGCTGGCACTGTCCCGCCAGAAACTTCCCTTCCTGCGTGAGGATGACGGCGCCGAGAACATGTCGGCCCGGGGTGCTTATGTTCTTCGCGATGCGGCAGATGCCAAGGCCGTCATCATCGCCACGGGGTCAGAGGTTTCGCTCGCCGTCGAGGCCCAGACCAAGCTTGCCGAACAGGGCATTGCGGTCCGCGTGGTTTCTGCACCATGCCTGGATATCTTCCTGGACCAGAATGCGTCCTATCAGGATGAGGTTCTGGGAACGGATCTGCCGGTTATCGGCGTCGAGGCTGCTCTGCGCTTTGGCTGGGACAGCATCATCGGCCGCAAGGGGCAGTTCGTCGGGATGTCAGGGTTTGGTGCCAGCGCGCCTGCCGGCGAGCTCTACGAGCATTTCAATATCACGGCTCCGGCAGTTGCCGAGGCGGTCCGCAAGGCGCTCGGCTGACGAGCGCCCTGCAGCCGGTTGTGATCAGACCGGTTCAGCCAGACCGAATGCGAACAGGCGGCCGATGGTCGCCTGTTGGTCTTTTTCCTCAAGGTCGGCGAAGGTCGCGAGGCTGATTTCGCCCCCGTCCAGCAAGGTGTGCAGACCTGGTTCGGCCTTGGCCGGGAAACGGATTTCGCCGCCGGATGTGATGACCACAATCTCCTCGCCGTCCTCGGCCAGGCGCCACGGCGTATTCTCCCTCAGGCGATAGCGGACATCGGGATCCGTCGGTGTCTTGAAGTTCGCAATCCGTCCCGGTGTGGACGGGAGTCGGGACTGGATGAAATTGTCGACATAGATATGGAAAGCTTCGTCGAGGTCGGCTTCCTTGGCGAAGATCGAGACCAGTTGCTTGAAGTGCGGGCGCACGCTTTCCATGTCGAAATCCGGGCGGGCAAAGCCAACTGGCAATGATTGGCGGAATTCCGGGTGGCGGAGCGCGACTTCCGAGATGACCTCCAGCATCAGGTCTGCCCAGGTCTTGACGATCAGCCCCACGGTGATGTGCAGCGAGGCTTCGTCGCCATGTGTCAGCGCGTCGTGCATCAGACCGCGCGGGACATAGGCGCAATCGCCCGCTTCCAGGACAAACTCTTCGACCGGGTCACCGATCTCGTGATCCCCTGACCGGAAGCCTTCGCCCCGGAAGGGTTTGTCGACGGGCATGTCGTAGAGGCGCCAGGATTTCGAGCCGGAGACCTGCAACACGAAAACATCATGGTCATCATAATGCGTCTTGAAGCCCTGCGCGTCCGGCGGGGTAAGGTAGATATTGGTTTGGACATGGCAGGATAGGCGGGATTCCAATGCCCGGCAGAAATCAGCCAGGGTGGCGTCGACTTCATGTAATTGAGGCAGGATCAGTGTGGCGCCTTGCTGGAATTGTCGCGCGACCGCGCCGCGGTCGATGGCGCCTGAGTTGAACGTGTAATCCTCGCGATTCACCGGTGGATCGGCGCGGGTCATGTCCAGTGAGCCAGGTTGGAAATTTATGCTCGAAACCAGTTCGTCGATGCGGTCGATGGACAATAGATCGCGATACCGATTGCGGTGCTGGTGTTTGCTGACCAGAGCCTTGCGTTCGTGGTATTGCGCAAAGAAATCCTCTGCGGAGACCGGGTCGAACAAGTAACCAAATACGTCCTTGGCCCAGGGTTTCATCTGCTCACTCCCCCTATATTGATATGATCATCTAAGCGCGGATCCGTCGCGCACGCACGAAAAAAGCTTCGCGACAGATCGTCGCGAAGCTCTTTTTAAACAGGGTATTGCTTGTTCAGCAGCGCCCGCGACCGACTGGGTCGGCGTAGGAGCCGGTGTCCGCGTCCGTACAATTGCGGCTGCCGCGTCCTCCGCCAACCGGATCCGCATAAGAGCCGGAATCGCTGTCCGTTACACCGGAGCGGCGACCGCTGCGTCCACCACCCACGGGATCCGCATAGGAGCCGGTATCGCTGTCGGTGATCCCGGAGCCGCCACGACCGCGGCCCGCTGGGTCCGCATAGGAGCCGCTGTCGCTGTCAGTGATGCCGCTGCCACCGCGACCATTGCCAGCCGGATCCGCATAGGAGCCGCTGTCGCTGTCAGTGATGCCCGTGCCGCCGCGTCCGCCACGGCCCCCGCCAACGGGATCCGCATAGGAACCGGAATCAGCATCGGTGATACCGGTGCGACCACCGCCGCCACGGCCATTGCCTGCCGGGTCAGCGTAGGCGCCGGAATCGGCGTCCGTAATGCCCGAACGATAACCGCCCCCGCGGCCGCCGCCGACGGGATCGTAGGGATCGGAGTCCGTGTAGCCGGTCGTTGCGCAGGCGCTGACAACGCTACCGGCGCCGAGCGTCAACGATCCACCGGCGACTTTGACCAGGAAGGAACGACGACTGATTTTTCCGCGTTTTGCCATGACGAATATCCCAAAAGAAAAACGGACTCCCGGCATGCCGGAAGTCCGTCAAACCACTGACTAGTAGCGGCGCGAGCGTCCGCGACCAGCCGGGTCGGCACAAGAGCCGGTATCGCTGTCCGTGGTGCCGGGCTGAACATGCCCGCGTCCACGTCCACCCGGGTCGGAGCACGATCCTGAATCCGAATCCGTCGTGGAACCGCGCCCATTACCCGCCGGATCGCTCGGATCGCTGTCGGTGAGGCCTGAACGTCCGCGGCCATTGCCGACCGGATCGCTGGGATCGCTGTCGGTGAGCCCTGAGCGCCCGCGGCCATTGCCAACCGGGTCGTTCGGGTCGCTGTCGGTGATGCCGCTGCGTCCGCGACCATTGCCTACGGCGTCGCTCGGATCGCTGTCGGTGAGACCACTGCGGCTGCCGCGACCATATCCGCCGCGATCAGCGTTGGAACCGCCATCGCTGTCGGTGATGCCCGTGCGGCCGTATCCGGACCGGTCGGCATAGGTGCCGCCGTCACTGTCCGTCCGACCGGTGTAATTCTGTGCAACGGCACCGCCGGTTAAAAGTCCGACTGCCCCTGTGGCTGCAACGCCACCAGCGACACTCGTCATGAAAGATCGACGGCTGAGTTTGCCCTTCTTGGCCATGTCCTGCTCCCAATAAAGTGGCCGAGCCTGGTTGGCCCGGGTTCCCTCGCAATATCAAAAGAAACGGGGCGGTTGTGCTGACCGCCCCGGATTGCTGTGCCTCTATGCCGGGCCGCGGCCGCGGCCGGCCGGATCGGCGCAAGCGCCGCCATCACTGTCGGTGAAGCCGGTGTTTCCGCGGCCATAACCGGAAGAGTCGGCGCAAGAGCCGCCATCGCTGTCGGTTACGCCGGTATAGCTGGAGCCGTGGTTCACGTAGTCGTTCGGGTCGCTGTCGGTGATACCGGTGCGCGCTGCCGCATCAACCGGATCCGCGTCAACGGAGCGCTGAAGCATCGTCGCCCCCGCAACTGCTGCTACTGTACCCGTGGCGATCGTTCCGCCTGCTACGCGAGTCAGGAATGAGCGACGGCTCATCTTTCCCTTTTTGGCCATGATAGTCTCCCCAGACGCCTGTCGACCGCCCGAAACGGTGCAAATACGCTGCAAAAAGACTATGCGCGGGAGGCGAGGAGAGCAATGAAAACCTCAATAAATAAACAGCATATAAATCAGGCCAGTAGACCCATATTTTGCGGATGAATTGCAAGAAAAATGAGAATGAAAATCAATAAACTGCGACTTTTGCGCGCATAACCGGTTTTGCTTCGCCACTTAACGGTTTGTCAGTGATGTTCACGCCTTGTTCTCGGACGCGGACCAGTGTTTAGTCACTGCGGGAGGCTGTCATGAACCAATCCACACGATTGCTCGGCATTGATCCGGGGCTGCGCTGCATGGGCTGGGGCGTGATCGATGTGAACGGGAATCGCATGTCCCACATCGCCCACGGGACCCTCAAGCCGCCGACGGACCAGCCTTTGTCGGACCGTCTCACCTTCATCTTCAAAGGCGTGCTCGAACTGGTTGAAACCTACCAACCCTCCGAGTGCTCGATCGAAGAGGCCTTTATGGCCAAGAATGCATCCTCGGCGCTCAAATTGGGGCACGCGCGAGCTGCGGCATTGCTGGCACCTGCGTCCCAGGGGCGTCCGGTGTTCGAATACGCCGCCCGACTGGTCAAGAAATCGGTTGTTGGAACAGGTGGCGCGGACAAGTCCCAGATCGCCGCCATGATCACGGTCCTGCTGCCGGGCGTGAAGGCGACCGCCGATGCCGCAGATGCACTGGCGATCGCGATCTGCCACGCTCATCACAGAAACTCACACGCCGCGGGAGTGGTCGCATGATCGGTATGTTAAAGGGACTGGTTGAGGCAATCGGTGCCGACGAGGTCGTCATTGACGTCAATGGTGTGGGATATCTGGTTTCAGCCGGTGCTCAGACGCTGGCGCGGCTGGAAGTAGGGGCCGACGTCAAACTGCATATCGAAACCCATGTTCGCGAGGACGCATTCAAGCTTTTCGGTTTCCTGGATGAGGCCGAGCGCGCCTGGTTCGTGCATCTTCAATCTGTCCAGGGTGTGGGAGCAAAGGCGGCCTTCGCCATTCTCGACGCTGTGCCGGTTTCTGAAATTGCCAATGCGATAGCGCTCGGCGACAAGTCCACCTTCGGGCGTGCCAAGGGCGTTGGCCCCAAGCTCGCGACACGCATCGCGACCGAACTCAAGGACAAGGCCCCACCAGCAGGGCGGAATCTGGGTATCGGCATGCCGGCCCACGCGCCGGACATGGCCGCAGCGCCGGACGCCGCATCGGCCTCGCCGGATGACGGAGCTGTGAGGGAAGAGGCCGTTTCGGCCCTGCTCAATCTGGGTTATGCAGAGGCGGTTGCGCGGCAGGCCGTGGCGACGGTACAGCGAAATGCAGGCGAAGGCTCAGAGCTCGGGGAGGTTATTCGCCAGTCTTTGAAGGAGTTGGCTCCATGATAGCCGCCTTTGCCAGCGTGTTCGCTCTGGCAATGTTTGCGTCTGATGACGCCGTTCTGCCCCCCGAGCCCATCGAAATTCGTCTCGTTGCCAATATGGGCGTCCTGATCAGCCAGGGAGACTCCAGGGCGCTCATCGACGCCTTGTTCACGGATGTCTATGACGGTCGTTTCCGTGTCCCCACCGCTCAGGACAGGGCTGACATGATCGCTGGCAGTGGTGAGTTCGAGGGCGCGACGACCCTGTTCTTCACGCATATTCATGGTGATCATTTCAATGCCGAGGAAGTGTTCGAACTGGTCACCCGGCAGGGTACCGGTCAGGTGATCGGTCCGCCGCAGCTTCTACGAAACTTCTTCGAGGCCCAGGGGCTTGCTCTCGACGTCACGGGCCTGGCCCCTGAGCCGCGGTTCAGCGAATGGGATCGCGAGCGCAAGGGTTTCGACATGGAAAGCCGCTCAACCGCCCACGTCGAGGGCATCGAAAATCTCAGCTATGTGCTGACCTTTGGCGATACGCGCATTCTCCACCTTGGCGATACAAATCCCGAGGAGACCGATTTCTCGGTGTTTGACGATCTGGATATCGATGTCGTGCTCTATCCGATCTGGTTCGTACAGTCGTTTGCCGGCCAGGCCATACTCAGCGAGCGATTTGGGGATGCGCGCCAAATCGTGGTCCATGTACCTGCCAACATCACGCAAGAGATGCTGACGGAATATGTGGGTGAGGGGAATTCGCTGGTTGATCCGGGTGACCGGATTGTGATCAATCCCGAGGATCATGACTGAGCAAGACGACCGGATAATCGAGGCCGAGATGCAGGCAGGTGACCATCGTGACAAGGCGATGCGCCCGTTGTCCTTTGGCGATTTTGTCGGCCAGAAGTCGGCTATCGAGAACCTCAAGGTCTTCGTTGACGCTGCCCGGCGTCGCGAAGAGGCCCTGGATCACGTTCTCCTGTCCGGGCCGCCTGGCCTAGGCAAGACGACCCTGGCCCAGATTGTCGCGCGTGAACTGGGGGTCGGCTTTCGGGCGACGTCCGGTCCTGTGATCGCCAAGGCGGGAGATCTGGCAGCGATCCTGACCAATCTCGAACCGCGTGATGTTCTCTTCATTGATGAAATTCATCGGCTTTCACCTGCGGTCGAGGAAGTGCTTTACCCGGCGATGGAGGATTTCTGCCTGGACCTTGTGATCGGCGAGGGGCCGTCCGCGCGCACGGTGCGGATCGACCTTCCGCCTTTCACCCTGGTGGGGGCCACAACCCGTGCCGGATTGCTGGCGACACCCTTGCGCGACCGGTTTGGCGTACCGGTTCGACTGGAATTCTATGAGGCCGAGGAACTGGGCTCGATCGTTTCGCGCAACGCGGCAAAGTTCGGGATCAATGCCTCGCCGGACGGAGCGCTGGAGATCGCGCGCCGCGCACGGGGCACGCCGCGCGTCGCCGGCCGTCTGCTGCGTCGGGTTCGCGATTTCGCAGAAGCCGAAGGGGCAGATCAGATTTCGACGGAAGTGGCTGATCGTGCCTTGCGTCGCCTCGAGGTGGACAAGATCGGGCTGGACAGCCTTGACCGACGTTATCTGCATGCGTTGTTGGTGACATTCCGTGGCGGCCCGGTCGGTGTCGAGACTCTGGCAGCCGCTTTGGCCGAGGCCCGAGATGCGCTGGAGGACGTTGTCGAGCCCTTCCTGATTCAGCAGGGTTTTATCCAGCGAACACCGAGAGGCCGGATGGCGGCGCCAAGGGCGTGGGATCACATGGGGATTGCCGCGCCCAGATCGGCGGATGCGGATCTCTTCGGAGGCGGAAAATGAGTTTGACACCGACGGCCGGCGAGTTCGGTCAGGACAAGGTCCATCGCTTGCCCGTTCGCGTCTACTACGAGGACACGGATTTTTCCGGCGTCGTATACCACGCTCGCTATCTCCACTTTTTCGAGCGTGGTCGGACAGATAGCTTGCGCAGCCTGGGCATCCATCATTCCGAACTGGCCCAGGCGGTGGACCCGCTGGCCTTTGCCGTACGTCGAATGTCGATCGAGTTCGCGGTCGCGGCGCGGGTCGATGATGCGCTGATCGTGGAAACGCTGTTTCGCCCTCAGAAAGGCGCTCGGCTGATGATCGAACAGCGGCTGATGCGGGGCGAGACCCTGATCGCGTCGGCTGACGTTCAGGCGGTCTGCATCTCTCTCGATGGTGCGGTAAAGCGTCCGCCAAGAGAGATGGCCGGCAAGTGGCAGGAATTCGTTATCCCGCTAGACTCTTAGAGAGAAGTCTTTACGCTCGATTTCGGCTTTGGGGGAGGCCGTATCGACATGGGTTCGGGAAATACCGACATTTTACAGCTGTTGGCCGCGCAGACGGACTCAAACGGCGAACCGGAAAACGCACCGCCGAACTTTCAGTTCGAGGTCGTTCGCGCATTCCAGGAAAAACAACAGCTGTTTCTACAGGTGCGGCAGCGCGCCAGTGACAGGGTCGACTGGGTGACGATGAGCCTTTTGAACATGGATCAGGGCGGACATGCCAACATTGTTCATCAGGTCACCAATCGGAATATTCCGCGCATCAATCCGGATCGCACCCGCGTGGCTGGCACGGGCTCCATCGATCTGACCGTGGATGCCTCGCGGACACGCGCGATCGTGATGGGTTTCGCCAAGGCCGTGTTCCTGTCGGGAGATGCCGACGCGTGCCGTGATTGGCTCGATGTCGAACAGTTTCGCTCTTACAACCCCTATATGGAGCCGTCCTTTCACGGGTTCGTCGACTTCCTGAGACAGGAAATGAGCCGGCCGGATCCTCTCAGATACGTCTGCATTTCCGACATTGTCGCGCAGGGCGATTATGCGGCGATATTCTCCATCATTGACTTTCGCGGCGGTGAATACCGGGCGTGTGACCTGTTCCGGGTGGATGACGGTAAAATCGTCGAACACTGGGATATAGCCGAGTGCTCGGATCATCAGCGACCGGCCGGAAATGACCGAAGTTTTATGCCCCTGTAACGGGTTGCAGAGATAAATTCTCGCCTGATGCGATAAGGGTCTGCAACTCGGTGATTGTCTTGTGCTATCACTTCAGAAATTTGCCGCATTTCTGCGTCATAGGCAGTCCCGCCTGGTCGCGAGCATTGGGGGAGGCGCGCGGCACGCCGGGTAGAGATTAAGAGTTGCGTCGCGTGTCCGACGCGTTGTGACGGAACGCAGCCAAGGAATACACTCATGGAAACAAGTGTGGTTGATGTCGCCCAGGCCGTGGAGGGGTTTTCCTTCTATGACCTGTTCATGCGTGCAGACTGGGTGGTCAAGGGTGTGATGGCGATCCTTGCCTTCATGTCCATCTGGTCCTGGGCCATCGCGGTCGACAAGTCACTGCAGATGCGCGGGCTGCATTCAAAATCCAAGGCTTTCGAGCGGGAATTCTGGTCTGGCCGGTCTCTCGACGCGCTGGCCGACCAGTTCGCCAAAAATCCGCGCGATCCGTTCAGCCACACTTTCGCAGCAGGGCTACGGGAGTGGAAAGGGGCAGCGCCCGGCGGGCGTGTGGCCAAGGCTGCAGGCGCCGAAGCCAGCCGTCAGCTCAACAATGCTGAAGGCGGTTTGGGCATTCTGGCGACAATCGCATCAGCGGCGCCTTTTGTGGGCCTGTTTGGTACGGTCTGGGGCATCATGAATGCCTTCCGCGCCATCGCCGCAGAGCAGAACACTAATCTGGCCGTTGTTGCGCCGGGTATCGCCGAGGCGCTTTTTGCGACGGCGCTGGGCCTGCTGGCCGCCATCCCGGCCGTGATCTTCTTCAACGCCCTGTCGGCCAATATCGGCAAATATGGTGCGCGCCTTGACGGGTTTGTTGATGAGCTGTCCGCTCTGGCTGACAGGGAAGGCAAATAGTCATGGCCGTATCGCTCGATAGCGGCGGAGGCGGGCGCGGCAGAGCGCGCTGGAAGCCCAAGGCCGAAATCAATGTGACGCCGTTTGTCGACGTCATGCTGGTTCTTCTCATCGTCTTCATGGTGACCGCGCCCTTGCTGACGGTCGGCATCGAGATCGACATGCCGGAGACCGAGGCGCAGCAGCTCCCCGCCATCGAGGAGCCAATCACTGTGACGCTGACCGCGCAAGGCACGATCTATCTCCAGGAGACTGAAGTGGAGCTGGGTGAGCTGAGCGCACGTCTTCGCGCCATCGCCGCATCCGGGACGGATCACCCGGTGGCCTATCGCTGGGACGCGTCCGCCAATGGCCAGCATATCGCCCAGGTTCTGGGAGATATTCAAGCTGCGGGCTTTACGCGTGTTCAGGTGATCACGGACCCCGTGGAGGGCTAAACCGTTGCGCGGTCTTGTCGTTTCGCTTTTGGTTCATGCCGGCTTTATCGCGGCTGGCGTGATCTATTTGCCTCGTGCAGCACAGCTGCTCGAAACGACGCCCTATGTCCCGATCGAGCTGGTTACGCTGGCCGAGACCACCAATGTGACCGCGGCGGCCCCGGAGCCTGAACCGGAGCCGGAAGAAGAGATCATCGAGGAACCGGTCGAGGACGAGCCGACGCTTGAGGACGAGATCAGTGATCCGGCGCCCCAGCCCCAGCCCGAGACCGCGCCGGAGCCGGAACCCGCCGTGATCACGCCGGAGCCGGTGGAGGAAGACCCGACCGCTGAGCCGGAGCCAGAGCCGGAACCCGAACCGGTGCGGGAAGAACCGCGTCGACAAGAGCCCGAGCCGGACCCCGAGCCGGCTGAACCGAGCTTCTTCGACAATCTGGATAATCTCGCGGCGACGGTGAACGAAGCGCGCGAAGAGCAGGCCAATGAGGCCGGCGACCGTCGTCGTGCCGTCGGCAATGGCGAGAGCAATACCGCGACTTTGCAGGTCATCTTGCAGAACCATCTCGCACGGTGCTGGCGCAATTCGCTGGATGCGCCGCATCCGGATGAGCTCGCCGTTGAAGTCGAGCTGTCGCTTGATCGCAATGGCGAACTGATGGGGCCGCCGCGGCTTGTAGATCAAGGGCGAATCCTCAATTCGCCCAATCCCTATCTGCGTGTCGCCGGTGAGCGCGCGTTGCGCGCAGCCTCGGTGTGTGCACCTTATCCGCTGCCTCCGGAGCAATATTCCGAGTGGCGTCAAATTACGGCCAATTTCGCGCCGTCCTTATACGGCAACTGATTTTTGAACCGGAGCGAGATTATGATCCGCCTGCTTGCCTCAATCTTACTGCTCGTCGCGGCAATGGCTGCCCCAGTGGCAGTTCATGCGCAAGAACCCCTGCGCGTAGATATCACCCAGGGCAATCTCGACCCGCTGCCGGTCGCTCTGCCGAATTTCATCAGTGTTGACGAAGCCCTGGCCGAGCGTGGCGCGGATATCACGCGGGTGATCACCAATGACCTGGCCAGCTCGGGCCTGTTCGCGCCGATCGATCAGGGCGCCTATATCGAAGACATCGAGAATATCGATCTGCGCCCGCGCTTTTCCGACTGGCGCGTGATCAATGCGTCCGCGCTTCTGGTAGGCCGGATCACGGAACAGGCTGACGGGCGTCTTCTGGTCGCTTTCCGGCTCTGGGATACGCGTCTGGAAACGCAGATGCTGGGCGTGCAATACGTCACGGCGCCGGAAAACTGGCGCCGGGTGGCGCACAAGGTTGCTGATGCTGTCTACCAGCGTCTGACCGGCGAACAGGGTTATTTCGATACCCGCATCGTTTATGTCGCCGAAGGCCGCGGCGTTGATGGCGAAACCCTTCACCAGCTGGCGATCATGGACCAGGATGGCGCCAATCCGTCCTTCCTGACGGACCGTTCCTATATGGCCCTGCTGCCCAATTTCTCTCCGAGTGCCCAGGAAATCACCTATGTGTCTTTCCTCGAAGGCCAGGCGACCACTTATCTCTACGACCTGGAAACGGGACGTCAGGAGGCGCTCTTTGCCTCCGGAGGTCGCGGGGTTGCCAGCCAGATCGATCCGGATGGGCAGAGCCTTTCAGCCCGTTTCACGCCGGATGGCAGCCAGCTGGCGGTGTCGGTGGAAACCCGCAATGGCCATGACATCCACATGTTCGACCTGCGTACGCGGGAGCTGAGACGACTGACCCAGCACCCTGCCGACGATGTCGAACCATCTTTTTCACCGGATGGTGAACGGATTGTGTTCTCGTCTTCCCGCGGCGGTGGGTCCCAGCTCTACACGATGAACCGGGATGGCAGTGATGTGCAGCGCATCACCTTTGGTGAGGGCCGCTATACGACACCGGTCTGGTCTCCGCGCGGCGATCTGATTGCCTTTACCAAGCAATCCAATGGCCGCTTTTCCCTTGGTGTGGTGCGAGCGGATGGCTCTGGCATCGAGCGAATCCTGTTTGAAGGCTATTATGTCGACACGCCGGCCTGGTCACCGAACGGTCGCGTCCTACTCTTTACACGCGGAGAACCCCGCTCGAACGGCACCAGATACGAAATCTGGAGTATTGATCTGGCAGGTTTCAATCTGAGGCGGTTGGCTACGGGCGGAATGGCGTCCGATCCGGCGTGGTCGCCCTTGATTGATTAGTCATTTTCTGAGTAGGGTTCATTTTAATGCGCGGCGCCAGTGGGGGGGCCGACAGCTTTTCGCGTCTTGTTTCAGGCGTTATCGGGAGTAAGCCAGACAAAGTCTGGCCGGATGAGGGTGTTAACATCATGAAGATCAAACTGTTTGCGATTGCGGCCCTGGGCGCCTTTGCGACCGCGTGCGCGTCCACGCCAGAGCCTGTTGAAGAGCCGATTCCGGCACCGCAGCCTGAACCGGTTATCGAGCCGGCTGCGCCGACGGGTCCGGCTGAAGGCTCCATCGAGCATTTCGTCGAGACGGCAGGCGACCGTGTCTTCTTCGGCTATGACCGCCATGACCTGTCTGCTGAGGCACGCGCCGTGCTTCGCGACCAGGCTGCCTGGCTGATGACCTATGGCGATACGCGTATCACCATTGCCGGCCATTGTGACGAGCGCGGCACGCGCGAATACAATCTGGCTCTGGGTGCGCGTCGCGCCAATGCGGCTCGCGACTACCTCGTCAGCCAGGGTGTAGACCCGTCTCGCATCACGACGACGTCCTTCGGTAAGGAACGTCCGACCTGCCGCGAGTCCAACGAGCAGTGCTGGGCGGTCAATCGTAACTCGACGACCACGATCACCAGCGGTTACACCAACTAATCCAGTTTGGTGAGCTGATCAGGAACGTCCGCGATCCCGCATGGTTCGCGGACGTTTCTCATTGTAAGGCCCGTCAGCGCCGCAATTTTGCCGCGCTCGTGCACTAGGTGCGCATAATGATCCGAATTCTTTGCATGTCTGTCGTCGTTACCGCGCTTGCCGCGGCCACGCCGGCCCAAGCCCAGTCCCGCCGCGAACTCGCGGAGCGCATCGACGCGACAGAAGTTCGCATCGGTGAACTGGAAAACCAGTTTCTCGCCGGAGACCCGGTGGTCGAAACCCTGCTGCAACGCCTCGATGCCCTGGACTACCAGATCCAGGAGCTGACCAGCGCCAACGAGCAGATGCGATTCCAAAATCGCCAGCTGCGTGAAACGGTTGAGATGCTGCAGGCTGAGGTCGAGGGCATGCGCGCTCCAGCGATCGATGACGCCACCGCCAGCTGGATGACCGATGGTCTGGAAGCGACGGGCGATGAGGCCGATGTCACCGTGACCCAGGTTGAGAATCCGGATCTGGCCCACAGCAATCCGGACGATCCGTTTGCCGATGCGCGTGCTGCGGCAACCGGAACGCTGGGCGGCGCGCCCGATGCGGCGGCGCCGAGTATCTCTCCGGAGGAATTGTTTGCCAGTGGCCGTTCGCGCCTGGTGGATAATGATTTCGGTGGAGCCCAGATGGCGTTCGAGACCTTCGTAACGGACAATCCGGATCATCCCAATGTTGGCGAAGCCTGGTACTGGCTCGGCCAGACCTTCTATGTGCAGGACAATTTCGGGGATGCGGCTGATGCCTATATCGCTTCCCTGCGCAGCCAGCCGACCGGACAACGTGCGCCGGATGCCCTGGTGCAGCTGGCGGCGTCCCTGCGGGGGCTGGGCCGGGTCGATGAAGCCTGTGGCACGCTTTCGCAGTTTGGCCGGCAGTTTCCGAATGCGCCGGCAGAGGCACGCGACCGCGCTGCGCGCGAGTCGGTGCGCGCCAACTGTCGGTGACGGCGGGACTGAAACACCAAGTTTTCGCCAAGCTTGACGCGCTCTGCGGTAACGCAGGGCGCGTTGCTTTAGGCTATTCCGGTGGCGGGGACAGCCATGCCCTGCTGCATCTGACACGGGCCTGGGCGGAACAGCGGGGTGTGATCTTGCATGCCCTGATCGTCGACCACGCCCTGCGCCCGGAGAGCGCCGCCGAGGCCGCCAGGGCCGTCGATGCGGCACGAGCCGCCGGGGTTACGCCCCGGCTGTTGCATTGGGATGGCGCGCGTGGCGGAAGTGCGATCCAGGAGCGGGCGCGCGCGGCACGACACGAACTTCTGGCCCGCGCCTGCCGAGCGCTGGACTGTCAGCACCTTCTGCTGGGTCATACCCGGGATGATCAGGCGGAAACCGTATTGATGCGCTTGCGCTCCGGTGCGCACTGGCCAGGACTGGCCGGCATGTCCGGGATCGATGTATCTCCGTCCTGGCCGCATGGATACGGGCTGCGGGTCGTCCGTCCCTTGCTGGATGTCGGGCGAGACGAATTGCGATGCTGGCTCGAGGCTGGCGGGCAAAACTGGGTGGAAGATCCCTCCAATCAGGATCAGCGTTTCACGCGCATTCGCTTGCGCCGCGCCCTGCAACAGGCGTCACCGGACGTTTCCTTGCGTCTCGCCGGCCTGGCGTCGATTCTCGATCAGGCTCGCCAGCTTCATCGCAGGCAGTGCAGGCGCGCGATTGACCGCCACGTCCGGTTCACAAACTGGGGCGGGGCAGAATTGGATTCCCATGCGCTCAGCGCCTTGGAGGCAGGATTGAGACGGTCGGTTTTGGCCGTCCTGGCCCAGGCGGTTTCCGGGGGTGCCAGTGCCGTTGGCGGCGGGGCGCTCGACTCGCTGGAGTCTGCATTGACGCGTCGCGAGACCGGCACAGGAGCCGGCGTCTTGCTGGCGCACGAAGGCGAAATCGGTTGGATTATTCGCGATCCGGGCGCTGTGCTGGGGCGTGTCGACCGGACACCCCGGCCGGACGATCAGGCCCTCTGTCGTGAAACGCATGTCTGGGACGGTCGATTGCTCTATCCGCGAGGTGAGAGCGTCGAGGTTCTTGGCGGTGCATATATGGGCCTGGAACAGAGGGACGCACTGGCTGAAATTCCCGGATTCGCGCGTGCATCCCTGCCTTGTTTCCGGCGCAAAGGCATTGTCATCTCTATTCCGGGTTTATTAGGGGCTGATGCTGTACAGTGTCGGTTTCTGGTCGCGGATCGCGTGCTGAGTCGTCTTTTGCCTGCCGATCCGTCATGCTCACCCCTGCGCTCGGGTGTGATGTGTGACGGCTGAAACAGCTGCGCGGCTGACTCGCAAAGTGCGATGTGAATGCCCATATCTGGTCTAACCGACCGAATTCGTCTGAACGGATGTGCCGTATGCAAATGAGAAATTTCTTGATCTGGGCCGTAGTCTTCGTGCTCTTGCTGGCCTTGTTCCAGTTGATGGATCGCTCTGCGACCGTCACCGAACCCGCCAGTGAAGCGGCGTATTCCGACTTCCTGAACATGGTTGAGGGCGGGCAGATCGGGTCGGCGATTGTCCAGGGCGACGAGATCATCGCTGTGTCCACCACCGGTGAGCGCGTTGAAGTGCGGCTCCCACCGAATGACAACACCACGGTGAATTTCCTGCACGAAAACCGTGTCCGCGTGGATATCGAACCGGAACAGGCCGAAGGCAATTTCTTCTTCACCCTGCTGGTCCAGTGGTTCCCCTTCCTGCTGTTGATCGGTGTGTGGATCTTCTTCATGCGCCAGATGCAGGGCGGTGGTCGTGGCGGCGCTATGGGCTTTGGAAAGTCCAAGGCACGCCTGCTGACCGAGCACCAGGGGCGCAAGACATTCGACGATGTCGCCGGCGTGGATGAAGCGAAGGAAGAGCTCCAGGAAGTTGTTGAGTTCCTCAAGGACCCGAGCAAATTCCAGCGCCTCGGAGGCAAGATCCCTAAAGGCGCCCTGCTGGTTGGCCCTCCGGGTACCGGTAAGACGCTGCTGGCGCGTGCTGTCGCTGGCGAAGCCAATGTTCCCTTCTTCTCGATCTCCGGTTCGGACTTTGTCGAGATGTTCGTCGGCGTTGGTGCCTCGCGTGTCCGCGACATGTTCGAGCAGGCCAAGAAAAACGCACCCTGCATCATCTTCATCGACGAGATCGATGCTGTCGGCCGTTCCCGCGGTGCAGGCCATGGTGGCGGCAATGACGAGCGCGAACAGACCCTCAACCAGCTGCTGGTCGAGATGGACGGGTTTGAGTCCAATGAGGGCATCATCATCCTGGCCGCAACCAACCGTCCGGACGTTCTGGACTCGGCGCTACGCCGTCCGGGCCGTTTTGACCGCGAGATCAATGTCGGCAATCCCGACATCACCGGTCGCGAGAAGATCCTCAAGGTTCACATGCGCGATGTGCCGCTGGCCTCGGATGTGGATCCCAAGGTCATCGCACGCGGCACGCCGGGCTTCTCCGGTGCGGATCTCGCCAACCTTGTGAACGAGGCGGCTCTGCTGGCCGCTCGCCGCAACAAGCGCATTGTCTCGATGCTCGAATTCGAGGACGCCAAGGACAAGGTGATGATGGGACCGGAACGCCGGTCCATGGTCCTGACGGAAGACCAGAAGGAAAAGACCGCCTACCACGAGGCCGGCCACGCCATTGTCGGCCTGAATATGCCGCTGTGCGACCCGGTCTACAAGGCGACGATTATCCCGCGTGGTCGTGCGTTGGGCATGGTGATGAGCCTGCCGGAAATGGACCGCCTCAACTGGCACCGTGATGAGTGTGAGCAGAAGCTGGCCATGACCATGGCGGGCAAGGCTGCCGAGGTTATCAAATACGGCGAGGACCACGTGTCCAACGGGCCGTCGGGTGACATCCAGCAGGCCAGCCAGCTGGCCCGTGCCATGGTTCTGCGTTGGGGCATGTCCGACAAGGTTGGCAATGTCGACTACGCGGAAACCCATGAGGGCTACAACGGTCAGACGTTCGGCGGTTCCGTGTCGGCGGCAACCAAGGAGCTTATCGAGAGCGAGGTGCGTCGCTTCATCGAGGATGCCTATTCCAAGGCGCTGCAGGTGCTCGATGAGAAAAAGGACGACTGGGAAACCCTGGCCCAGGGGCTGCTCGAATACGAGACCCTGACCGGTGACGAGATCACGGATCTTATCAATGGCAAGCCGCCATCGCGTCCGGATAGTGATTCAACGACGCCGCCGACCGCCCCCGCCAGCGCGGTCCCGACAACCGAGGAAACAACCGGCGAGGAGCCGGGTGGTGGCCCGGAGCCGCAAGGCGCATAAGACAAACGGAACCCCCGGTCATCGACCGGGGGTTCTTGTTTTTACTCGGTATCGAGGTCGAGCCCGTCCAGGCTGTCCAGCGCGGCGCTGAGCCCCCAGCCGCCAAAGGACTCCGATACGGCTGCGGTCAGTACATTCTCGCCGGCCTGGAGTCGTAGCGGCACCCGGTCGACGCGCACGATCGTGCCCAGGTGCCTATGGTCACGTACGCGCCAGCCTGCATTTCCGGCATAGATCTGCTCGCCATTGAGATAGAGGCGAACGCGGTCGCTATAGCCAAAACTCAGCTCTCGCGTCATCGCCTCATCGGCATTGAGTGTGACTTCTGCCAGCACGGTGTTCGCACCCGGGCCCGGTCCGACAAGGCGGGAGATATTGGCAATACCATTGGGTTCCACAGAGAGACGGGTGCGTTCGTCATCCAGCTCGGGCAGTGAATAGCCGGCATCGAGCAAGGCTTCGTCAAACGCCGCGGACACTGCCCAGCGCTCGATCAGCGTCTCGGGCAGGGGGGTGGTTTCGCGGCTCTCCCCGATCAACCGGTCCTGCGCCGTGGCCGGTCGCATGGAGATGTCGCTGAACCAGCTGCCAGTACCTTCTACCCAGAAGCGATCTCTCATGTAGAAACCGATGGCGCCACCTGTTGTCGCACTCCCCAGATCGGCGATGTGCAAAAGGGGCGTCTCCATGTCGCCGACAAAAATGTCCGCGGCATCGCCAATCGCCACGATACGCACGCGGATCCACTGCCGCGCTGGCAGGTCCGTGGCCTGTGCTTCGTTTGGACCCGCATAGATTTGCCAACCGGCGATGCCGTTGAGCACCGGCAGGTATTGCGCGGCGTCGGGCTGTCCGCTCTGGTGCGGGCGAACATAGAATTGTTCTAGCGCGTTCTCGTCAGCGGCGCGCCAGTTCACGCCAATGAAACCGCTCTGGTCAGTTGAGGCGTACTCATACTCCAGGACAAAATCCTGCAGGTCCACATCACGGCGCCAGGCCTGTCCACGGGAAATATACAGCGCCTCGCGACCCAGCGCCTGTTCGACACGAACCGCGCCGTTATCGGCCGCCGCGACCTGCCAGGTCTCACCGTCATATTGCAATGTGTCCTGCGCGATTGCGCTTGCGCCAAGGAGCAGGGCGCTGATCAGGCCGGTAGCCAGTTTTGACATGTGCTCGTCCTTTTAAAACTCACTGAAGGGACGATCAGTCTTGCCTAGGCGTTTGCCGACGTATTGGACTTTTCCGACGCGGTGCGAAGGGCGTGAAGCCGGGCCGGTGAAACCCCGGTGAGCTTCTTGCAATCGCGAATGAGGTGGGACTGGTCGCAATAACCCTTCGCCGCGGCGAGGTCAGCCCAGGCCGGGCTGGAACAGGCATCGGCCAGCGCAATGGTCTCGGCCAGACGGATCTGTTGCGCATATCGCTTTGGCGTCAATCCAAGCACGTTGTGAAACTGTCTTTGCATCTGACGTTCGCTGACCTGCATGCGCCTGGCGAGACCCGCCAGTGATAGCTGACCCTGCGAGGCGCGGATATGGGACTGGCTATAGGCGGCAAAGGTGTTCTCGGGCGCCCGTGACAGACGGTTGATGGCGCTCAGCCAGTGCTGGCGCGCGAAAGCCTCGCTTTGTCCGATCAGACTGTCAGCCAGCGGGGCGAGATGGTCCTGCAGCGCGTCAGGCGCAGCATCAATGCGGTCCGTCCAGTCACGCGGGTGCAGGCCCAGAGCAAGCGCACGCTCTGGCGACAAGGTCACAGACAGCAGGGTTTCTCCAGCCGTGGGTTTGAACCAGTGTGCTCCGGTGGCCATGCCGAAGATCTCCACCCGGGAATATCGACCGGAGTAACGCGCGACGATATTGATCTCGGCATTGGGCAGGACATAGTGCGGGGCATCATTGGCGACGGCGTGCGACCAGCAGCGCAGGATCTCGCCCGGCCCGAATTCATGCGCCACATAGCCGCGCAGGCGGTGTTCGTTCTGGAATGTCCAGCTTTCGCCATCCGGCATCAGCTCAGCCCTCTTTCACAAGTTCGCGGGCAATCGTATATCTGCGGTCTCCTCACGTCGTATCAAAGCTTCGTCATGCCTCATTTCCGCCCGCGCCGAAAAAACGACCTGCCCTTTGTCATGGGGGTTCTCAACGTCACGCCTGACAGTTTTTCCGATGGCGGCGATTTTGTGGACCAGGCTGCGGCGGTTGAACGCGGTCTGGAGATGCTGCGCAATGGTGCGGACCTCATCGATGTTGGCGGCGAGTCAACTCGACCGGGCGCTGATCCTGTGCCGCAAGACGAGGAAATGCGCCGCGTCATCCCGGTGATCCGGGCGCTGCGCGAACGCTCGGCGGCACGCATCTCTGTCGACACGTTCAAACCAGATGTGGCTCGTGCCGCCGTCGAGGCGGGCGCTGACATCTGGAATGACGTCCGCGCCCTGCAGGAACCGGGCGCGCTGGAGACAGCTGCAGAACTGGGCGTGCCGGTTATCCTGATGCACATGTCCGGCAGCCCGAAAACCATGCAGGACAAGCCGGAATACGAAGACGTCCTCGGTGAGGTCTGTGACTTCCTGACCGAGCGTGCGGACCTGGCCATGGCGACCGGTGTCACCGCCGACAGTATCTGGCTCGATCCGGGGATCGGCTTCGGCAAGACCCTGGACCACAACCTCGCGCTCATGCGGGATCTCGATCAGGTGATCCGGCTGGGCTACCCTGTCCTGTTCGGGGCTTCGCGCAAGCGTTTCATAGCGGCGATCGATGACGGTGCTGACGAGATGGAACGCCTGGGCGGTTCCCTGGCCGCTGCCATGCGTGCGGCCCAGGCCGGTGCCGCCATGGTGCGCGTGCATGATGTCCGCATGACCGTGCAGGCGCTGAAGGTTCAGGCCGCGATCAAGCGCGGCAAGTCCTAGCCAAACGGATCGTCAATCGACTTGCTGGGCTGGGTGAACCAGCGCGGGCCATCGGCGGCCATGTAGAAATGGTCTTCCAGGCGTATGCCGAATTCACCCGGCACACAGATCATCGGCTCGTTGGAAAAACACATGCCGATATCCAGCGGTGTCCTGTCATTGCCCACCAGATAGGGACCTTCGTGAATGTCCAGGCCGATGCCGTGGCCGGTGCGATGCGGCGTACCCGGCAGCTGATAGCCCGGGCCGAAACCGCGACGCTCGCCTTCGGCGCGTGCGGCATCATCAGCGGCTGAACAGGGCTGGCCCAGCTGGGCGGCATCGAAAGCCGCGAGCTGGCAGGCTTTTTCCGCTTCCCAGACCCGGCGCTGCTGCGCCGTCGGTTCTCCAAATACGTAGGAGCGGGTGATGTCGGACTGATAGCCATGGATGGCACAGCCGGTATCGATCAACACCATGTCACCGCGCTCCAGCGGCTTGGGTGTGGAGACGCCATGCGGGAAGGCGCTGTCCGGCCCGAACAGGACGATGCAGAAGGTCGACCCGCCCGGCGCGCCGATCTTCTTGTGCGCAGCATGGATGAATTGGGTGACTTCCCCGGTCGTGATGCCTTCGCGCAGGATGCGGGCAGCGGCCTTGTGCACTTCCAGCGTGGCGGTCTTGGTCGCCTGCATCAGTGCCAGCTCGTTCTCTGACTTGCGGGAGCGGGCAAACAGGATGACGTCGCCGGCATCCACCAGCTCGGCATCGCAGGCCGCCTTGAGGCCCGTGACCCGGAACAGCGGCATCGAGGGATCCAGCCCGACCTTGCCACATCCTGCCAGCAGGCTGGCGGTGAGGGCATAGGGGTCCTCATGCTCTTCCCAGCCTTCGAGACGCGCCTCGACCGTCATGAAATCGCGGATCGTACCGTCTTCAAAGGCCGGTCCGACATAGATGATATCGCCACTGGCCGGGATGACCGCGCCCATCAGGCGTTCGGTCTGATACCATTTGGTGCCCGTGTAATAGGTCAGATTGCTGCCGGCATCGATATAGACTGCACCCAGTCCCGCGACGGACATGCGCGCCTGGAGGGCCGAGATGCGATCCTTGTGTTCCTCGACCGGGATGGGCTGGCAATGGCCGAGCATATTGTCCAGCCGGGCCAGCTCTGCCGCGGCTGTCGATCCGCCGACACCGCGTGTCATGGTCATTGTCATTGCGCACTCTCCCCATACGGTGTGTCACCGATTATTGGATCCAATCTCCACATCGGGCGATCAGATGCAAGTGAGGAGATATGAGGATCACAATCTTTCGAGGAATTTTTCCAGCCGCTGCATGTCCTTGGGCATCTCGGCCTCGAAGCGCATCTGTTCGCCCGTCACCGGATGTTCAAAGCCCAGAATGGCGGCGTGCAGGGCCTGGCGGCGGAATTCCTTGAGCTCGCGGCCATTATCGCTGGAGCCGATAATGCCGCCGCGGCGGCTGCCATAAACCGGATCACCCAGCAGCGGACAGCCGATATGTGCCATGTGGACGCGGATCTGGTGGGTGCGGCCTGTTTCCAGGCGGCATTCCACCTTGGCCGCCAGGCCCGTGCCGATGGCGGCATTGGGGGCCTGACCGAAACGCGCGAGCGTCTGATAGTTGGTGATCGCGTGTTTGCCCGCCTCGCTATAGGGATCGTGCGGCACCTCGAACTTCTTGCGATCCTTGGACGAGCGCACCAGCTGGGTCTCGATGCGTCCGGCCTTGGCCTTGGGCATGCCCTTGGTAAAGGCGATATAGGCGCGCTCGACCGAGTGCTCCGCGAATTGCGCGGTGAGGCCCTTGTGCGCCGCATCCGACTTGGCGACGACCATCACGCCGGATGTATCCATGTCCAGCCGGTGGACGATACCCGGACGTTCCACGCCCCCGATGCCCGACAGTGAGCCAGCGCAATGATAGAGCAGGCCATGCACCAGCGTGCCGGTCCAGTGGCCTGCTGCGGGGTGCACGGTCAGGCCGGAGGGTTTCATGATGACGATCAGATCCGCATCCTCGTGCAGGATATTCAGATCCATCTTCTCCGGGATCGGCTTGTCCGGGCGCGGGGCCGGGATGGTCAATGCATAGCGGCTGCCGGCCTGGACCTTGGCCGACGGGTCCGTGAGAACCCCGCCATCCATGGTCAGCTGTTGCTCTTCGATCAGCGCCTTGATGCGGGATCGGGACAGCTCTTCCCAGCTATTTGCCAGCCATCGATCAAGGCGTTGGCCCTGGTGTTCGGCCTCGGCTTCAATCTCTCGGATCGTGTTTTCTGTATCGCTCATCCGAAAGCGACTAGCCTTGCTGTCGCTTGGGCGCAATATTTGCGGTCTAATAGATGCGTGATTTGTGCAGGGGGAAATGATGGAAAAGATCAAGCTGACGCGCCGTGGCGCACTTCTGGGTGCAGCCGGAGCCGGTCTCGCGGTTGGGGCCTGTTCCGAGCGCATTGATCGTTTCGAGCCGCCGACCGAGGGACATTTCCGCCATGGTGTGGCCTCCGGCGACCCTGACCAGACCAGTGTCATGCTGTGGACAGCGCTGAGCGATGATGGCGGTGGCTATCGCGGCGTGGAACTGGCCCGTGATGCGGAGTTCCAGGACATCATCTTCGAGCAGGGTGAGACGATCATGTATGTCGTGCCGCAGCCGCTGGGCACGCTGAAAATCCTGGCGGAGGGTCTGCTGCCGGGGATGACCTATTTCTACCGTTTCCGGCTGAACGACGCGTATTCGCCCGTCGGCGTGACGCGCACGCTTCCGGCGGCCGGTGTCGAGCAATACCGGATTGGCGTCTTTTCGTGTTCCAACTTCCCGGCCGGACATTTCAACGTCTATCGCGAGGCCGCTGAAAACGGAGAACTCGACCTCGTTCTGCACCTGGGCGATTACATCTATGAATACCCGGCCGACGGCTATGCGTCCGCCAAGTCTGTCGAGCTCAATCGCGTGTCCGACCCGGTGCATGAAATCGTGGAGTATGCCGACTATGCGGCGCGCCACGCCCAGTACAAGTCGGACCCGGATCTGCAGGCCCTGCATGGTGCCGCACCGTGGATCATGGTCTGGGATGATCACGAGACTGCCAATGACAGCTATGCCACCGGGGCGGAAAACCATGATGCCAGCGAGGGCGACTGGTATGAGCGGCGCGATGCCGCCGTGCGGGCCTGGTATGACTGGACCCCGTCACGAGAGCCGGAAAACCTGATCGATCGCCGCGGCGTGTTCGAAATCGGCGATCTGGCAACCCTGTGTATGCTGGAAACGCGCCTGACAGCGCGCTCGGAAGTGATGGATTACGAGGATTTCCCGATCGATCCCAATTCGGAGATGACCGAGGAAAACCTGCAGATCGTCGCCGACTGGAAACGCGACGAAATCGGCGCGGACGATCGTGAATTGATGGGCGCGCAGCAGATCGCCGACGTCCAGGCCGCCTGTGCGGCCTCGGTCCAGGCGGGCAAACCGTGGCGCATCCTGGGCAATCAGGTGATCATGAGCCGGGTCAATTTCCCCGATTTTACCACTGAAATGCCGGGTTGGCTGCGCTGGGTGGCGACACGAGACAATGAATTCGCCCGGCGTTTCATCAACTCCACCCGTTTCGAGATCCCGTTCAATCTGGACATGTGGGACGGTTTCCCGGCCGAGCGCGAACGCCTGTTCGCCGCGCTTCGCGACGTCGATGCCGACGTGGTGACGGTCACCGGTGATGTGCATTCCTTCTGGACCAATGACCTGGCCGACAATGACGGCAACCGCGTGGGCACCGAGTTTGTCACCGCCTCCGTCACCAGCCCGTCACCCTTCTCCAGCTTTGCGGCGCCGGGCGTGGACTATGGCGAGATGATGCGAGAGGCGAACCCGGCGGTCAGCCACTGCAACATGACGGATCACGGCTATATCCGCATGACCCTGACGCCCCAGACCATCGACGCAGAATATGTCGGTGTGTCGACGATCATGACCCGGGACTATTCGGCCAAGACCGAGAGCGCCTGGCGATTGACGCGAGATGGCAGCGGCGCCCCGGAGCTGGAGCGGGTTGGATAGGGGTTCTGCCCCTCATCACCGTCACCCGGATGAAGATCGGGGCCCAGTTCGAAGGGCGCGGTGTTTCAGGTAAGGGCACTTTCTGGAGCGGAACTCAGCCTTGTGAACTGGGTCCTGACCTTCGTCAGGATGACGAGGATTGGGGCACACCTGCGTTTCTCCTTTCCCTTGATGGGAAAGGTGGCCGCGAAGCGGGCGGATAGGGTGCGGCCCGAAAGGGCCCGTTTAGAGTCGCGCCTTCGGCGCGCACCCACTCCGTCTCCGCCTACGCTAAAGCTTCGGCGGATCCACCTCGCCCATCAAGGGCGAGGATAATGACCTCCACCACCAAACTCCGTCATTACCCGGATGTCTGCTGCGCAGCCACCGTGGGATGACGGTGGGCGTGGAGGAGACAACGCATTTCCCCCTAACCTGTTCCGGGGCCCGGCATGCGCCACCGAAAATGTGTCTGCCACAGTTTCGCGATATTATTCAGACGATACCGTCGTGAAAGTGTCGGGTCCGAAAGTGGCATCAGCACGAATTTGATAGACTTCCCCCAAGTTCAAATGGGGCCTCCACCCGCAAATATTAGCCGACCAGAATTCTGATCGGAAAATGATTACGTTGCGCATTACATGATGGCCGAGCTCTACACGATCGATCCTGTCATCGAAATCCACCCCCTGAATGAATAGACTCTCATATGGCCAGTATTCACGATCGATAATTATTCCATCTTCGTCTTTTTGCTCAAGTATTTCTACAACATAAAGACCCGCGATGTAATCCAAGCCAATATTAACATCGACTTCTGCAATCGCTTCAAAACTAACAGCCCTGACGGTAGCGGTGGTCGCACGCGGATGAAGATCCATCTCGCCGCCATTGGGCGCGCTATAATACCCGGAAAATTCCGGGTAACAGCCCTGATCGAGTGCGGCTGCTGGGCTCGCATACGCTAACAAAATAGCTACCGCGATGGCTCTCATCATTAACTCTCCGAACTTCCTTGTACTCCGCGTGACAACAGGGCTGATCACCACTCTTTGTGTCCCATTCGCTCTCAACCAG